>Ga0228710_1002471_pt1 | contig 29148 bp, 22 predicted proteins | sample MedpolnodulmetaG_FD_177995 | JGI IMG/M metagenome (GOLD analysis project Ga0228710, IMG submission 177995) | Root nodule microbial communities from Medicago polymorpha collected in Santa Monica, California, United States - pink nodules | ecosystem: Host-associated > Plants > Roots > Nodule...
ATCCAGACATTCATGATGGCTACACGGTGCGAGGTGCTTACCAGATTCTGACAGATTCGGCTTCTTCCACAATTGACACAACCAGAGATCTAGTGTGGCATAAGCAGGTTCCTTTGAAGGTATCCATCGTGGCGTGGCGTCTGCTGAAGGACAGGTTGCCGACAAGGGGCAATCTTCATCGGCGCGACATTATACCGGTCGAGGGAGATACGTGTGTCTGGCTGCGGTCACGTGGAGTCAGCGCCCCATTTGTTCCTCCATTGTGATGTATTCGGGTCGTTATGGCAACATGTCAGGGCGTGGATTGGTGTGTCTGGTGTGGACCCCCTCAGTTTAGTTGATCATTTCTCACAATTCATACATTGTACAGGTTCATCAAAGTCACGCCGCTCGTTTCTTCAACTGCTTTGGCTTCTGTGTGTGTGGCTGATATGGGAAGAACGTAATCTTTAACAATGTAGAAACGCCTATTATTCAGCTTTTAGATAAAGTTAAATTTCATTCTTTGTGGTGGCTAAAAGCGAAAAACACTACGTTTGTGTATGGCTCTCAGAGTTGGTGGTCGGACCCTATTCGGTGTTTGGGCCTCGACTGACCATAGTCTTGTATATATATTGTATAACTCTTGTCTGGTAGGGGTGTTCTCGGAGGTACGTCTTGTACTGATGAGATTTCATCGCCTTTGTTAATATATCCCATTTTGATTTCTTCAAAAAAAAAAATAGAAACTTACAATTAAATGAAAATTCTATTATAGAAAAAAATTAATTTTAATTACTTGTTTTCAGTTTTTATAACAAAATGTTCCATTGTTTTTATTTTATGTTTTGAAAATTATATACATGAAGCAGTAAAAACAATAGTTGTTTACACTAATTAGCTATTGACTATCTAATTCAACCAATAATTTATTTGGCATGTACGGTCTAACTCTTCATCTTCTAGGAACAAGAAACATGTCAAAGGTCTGACTCTTTATCTAGCATGTTACTGTGTGGATGATTTGGGAGGCAAGCAATGGGACTATCTTTGCATCAAAGGTTCCGGTTGTAGAGAATCTTGTAGACGATAGAGACAAAAACGTTAGACTAAATCACTAAATATAAAATCTTGTGTGAGCATATTGGGATGCTTATTGTTGGTTACAGTAGCATTTTCTGTGACCATTTCAAAGAAATTAAAAGAAGACTATAGCAGAAAAAATTTGTTCAACTATTTCGAAGTTAACGATAGTCTTAAATCTTAATCAGGGTGTTATCAATGAAAATAAGTCCTGAAACATTGCAGAGGGCATTGGATTGTGGATGATGTTAGCATCAATCTGATCCCTAAAGTGAATAGGTGAAAATATTTTATAGCAACATCAAGTAGATAACACTTGGAGAATTTATTGCTTGCAGAACACGTTTCACAACTTATTGGAGCCTTCTTCGATAAATAACAGGAAATCATCAAATCTTTGCAGCTGCAAAAGATGCCCTTGAACATTGTAGAAAGAAACTGCACTAACATTGACACATTGGCCAAAATAGAAACCTGCTGTGGTAGTGACTCGGCTAAGTTGATTCCGGGACTATCTTGCTCCATTGCACGTTGTTTCATAAGAAGGGATCTTTCAATTCCAAAATGATAATATACTCAATGAAGAGGTTCCTAAGTCCACTCACTAACGGACTTTCCATTTCAAGGGCAACTAAAGGAGTAATATATTCTACAAGATAGAAAAAACCGAAGGCTGGATTAATCATATAAATGCTATTTGCTTCTGTTTTAAGGGTATAAATACAACAAGGAATAACAAATCATTGTTACAGACAGAATCATTAGGATAAGATAACACAATACCGAATTACAGATGAAAGATAAGAGATTTAGAAAATCTACAAATTTAAGATATGATGCTATCCGTTGGAGACAATTTCAAACTGGCTATGATCATTCCTTATCTGCCCCTCTCAAGCTAGAGGATGGTTTGACTACTCCTAGCTTGTTCCTTAGCTGACTAAACTTCGTTGTTGTTAGAGCTTTGGTCAAACAATCTGCTATTTTATTTGAGGTTGGACCATAGGCTATAGTCACATTATTACTCAACTACTGATCTCCACTTCCATGTGTTTGGACCTGACATGGTAGACTTAATTAGAAGCTAAAGGTTTAACACCCAAATTGTCACACCACAGTACACGTGTTTGAGGTATTTCAACTTTATTTCCTATAATGTAGACCTCATTCAAGCTACTTGTGCTGCAAGGTTTGCTAATACCTTGTATTCTGATTCAGCGCTAGTTCTTGACACAACTTTTTGTTTTCTAGAGGGACAAGTTATCAAACTATGTTCCAAAAATGTACCATAACCTGCAACCGATTTTCTCTCCTCTTTATTGGTTGCCCAATCTTCATCTGAAAATCCTGAGATGTCCAAGTCTGATGATAGCTTTATGGGAATACAGTAGTCCAAGCTGGACCTTTTCTCTAATAAGATGGAAATTTATAAAGACATGTTTGGTTCTTTCATGAAATGTGGGATTGTGAGCTAAGTAGATGGAGGCGGGTTTGTCAAAAGTAATGCAGAAATCTTCAAACAGAAATGGGAGCCACTGCAGCTCACAAGTATACTTTGCTAAGGCACGATAGCCAGCAACAAACATTCTAGAAGCAGGACAAGTAGCCGAATTAGAATCTTCAAAACCAAAAAAACTGTAATCTTCTGATGGCGGCCTGGTAGTGAATGAACTTGTTGGTTGAGGTTCGGAGACATGTTGACTCAATTGTCGGATGGTGAAAGAGATAACTGACCGGCTAGTAGGTTAAGTATACAAGTCATCTACACTTGGATTCATGATCATCAAATACAAATCATGTTTCAACTCAACCCACTGCCGAACCGGTTCTTTGTAAATCTGCATCCATTGTAGACTAGGACATATTTCTAATTAAGCTTCTACCTCCTCCCTACGGTTACCTCTCTCTATGTCCCTCTTCATTGTAATTTTCCTGATGATTCTACTACCTCCTTCCTATGGCATTATAGACTATAGGACATATTTCTAATTATTCTATACACACAAATAAAAGTGTTGTTTTATTATAAAACTATCAATTACAATAGGTTGTTCAAAACTATTAAATTAACATTAGCAACAACACAGAGAACCAAACATATGATAGTGAGACACTATGCATCCATGAGTAAGATTAGTGAAAAGCCAGTAAAGTTTGTTTTCAAACATCATAACGAAGCACATGGGATGATGAAAAAAGAAGCCAATAACTACAGCCAACGAAGGGAATCAAAGGAAGACGCAGGTGAACGAATTGATGAAGGAAGAAAAAAAAGTAAAAAATAATTTGGGCCATTTATCGATTTGTGCGTGTCATTGTCATCCTTGCGCAAGGGCCATGCTAATCTTCTCTGTATCATTCCAATTTTATCGGATGTCCCCGAAGGGATACTAGAAGAAGGTATTTCCGTGTTATATAAAAGCTAAATAATTGCAAAGGTTAACCGATGTGGTACTTATTTGATGTGTGCGTGCGTGCGTGCGTACGTGAGACAACTAGGAAATAAAATACAAACATGCACTACACTTACTAACTATCAATCACTTTAATGCATCGCAGAATAAATGAAGGTTCGTTCGTTCGGTTTCTCCATTCTCTTGAAAAGTGAAAACTACTATACAGGGATGTTTGTATAATTTGTTTCCATACATTTGTGAAAACTACTATACAGAGAGAAATCATTGATGCTATAATGGTAATGCTACCTGTAAACCCAGCACCTTCCCCTTGGTCGTTGAGCCGTAAACACATCACTTTAGAATTACCAAGCGAGAGGGGAAGTAATCCACTCAAATTGTTGTGGGAAAGCACAATTATATCCAAACTTGGAAACAGTTCGAACATATCCAGTGGTAATGAAGCTATCAGATTAGTATAATGGTAATCATTGATGCTTGGAAATCATTGATGCTATAATGGTAATGCTACCCGTAAACCCAGCACCTTCCCCTTGGTCGTTGAGCCGTAAACTTGGAAATCATTGATGCTATAATGGTAATGCTACCCGTAAACCCAGCACCTTCCCCTTGGTCGTTGAGCCGTAAACACATCACTTTAGAATTACCAAACGAGAGGGGAAGTAATCCACTCAAATTGTTGTGGGAAAGCACAATTATATCCAAACTTGGAAACAGTTCGAACATATCCAGTGGTAATGAAGCTATCAGATTAGTAGCTTCAAAATCAATGGTGTGGAGTAACTTGGAATCACTCAAATCAGGAAAAATTCATTGCTATGAGATTCAAATTATTGCTAATGTTTAGGTATCTTAAACCTAACATGACTCTAAAGCAATCCTATGGGACTGACGTGAAGTTGTTATGACTAAGGTCCACAATTTAGAGCACAATTATGAGAGGATGGAATTCAGGCAAAGGACCTGTGAGCGAATTGTTCCGAAGATCAAGGTGTGTGAGTTTAGTGAGAATGTTGATACTGATAGGGATTGTACCTACTAGTGAGCTTGAAGGAAGCTTGATGGTGGTAACGCGATTCGATCGGCATGTGACACCGATCCATTTGCAGTGGTGGGTGTTGTTTGACCAGCTTGCGGGAGCTCGTGTCAGCGCTTTCAGAAATTGGTTCATGAAGTCTCCTTTGTCCTCTACACTAAAATGGGCAATGGTAGCAACAACAACAATTAAGATGGCAAAATAGTAAAAAACTGATCTTTGGGGTAATGTTTTCATGCTTGAGGTATTTTGGTAGCAGTGGAGTTCAAAACAAATCTTTAGGGTCGAAATGTACGAGAGTCGTAGACTTTTGTGTCTTGGCAAGGGGTGTGTGATGAAGTAGTTTTCCTTAGAGAGTGTTTTGAAAAGTGAAAACTACTCAATAATTTGTGAAAATTTGTTTCCTTTTATGAAAGATGAAATTGATTCCGTTGGAAATTTTCTTGTAGGTATTGAGACACTTACGGAATTGTTTCCTACAAGAAAATTTCCAACGGAATGACTTAATCAATTTTATCTTTCATAAAAGGAAACAAATTTTCATAAATTATTGAGACACTTGGAGAATGAGCCAGTTGGAGAGATCTGATAGAGCCCCTTTCAATAATGATTCAGAAGAGGAAATAAAAGACTGCATAGAGATGGCCACTAATGTGTGTCAATGATGATCCAAGTGAAAGGCCAACTATTCAAACCCAGGGAGGGGAGGAGTTTCTCAGTGAATCAGTTCGAATTAGTATCCCAATACGACATCAAAATCATTTGCAATGATTATGATCGAATAATGAACCCCGATCACACCGCCTCCATTGTTGTTGCTGATAATTTTATCACTTTGAATTTGGAGGTATTTTTTATTTTTTTGTTTTTTGCTTTTACACATTATATGCATGTGATTATTTTTTAATGTTTTGTTTTCGGTTTCAGCACCATCAAAGCGATTATCTGTACTGAAAAGGTTTGTCGACTTACTGCTTTACTTTATTTTATTTTGCTAATGTCTAATTTTAAATTTTTCGCATACGCTATTTCTTGCTTAACACCGTATTTCATTTCATCAAATGCATATATTGATGCAACAATGGTTTTACATTAGTTAAAAATATCAATAACAACATCTCTGTATAGTAGTTTTCACTTTTCAAGAGAATGGAGAAATCGTACGAACGAACCTTCATTTATTCTGCGATGCATTAAAGTGATTGATTAGTTAGTAAGTTAAGTGTATGTTTGTATTTCATTTCCTAGTTGTCTCACGTATGCACGCACGCACGCACCAAATAAGTCCCACATCGGTTAACCTTTGCAATTATTTAGCTTTTATATAACACGGAAGTACCTTCTTCTAGTATCCCTTCGGGGACATCTGATAAAATTGGAATGATTCAGATTTATTCTGTGATGCATTAAAGTGATTGATTAGTTAGTAAGTGAAGTGTATATTTGCATTTCATTTCCTAATTGTCTCACGTATGCACGCACGCACCAAATAAGTCCCACATCGGTTATCCTTTGCAATTATTTAGCTTTTATATAACACGGAAATACCTTCTTCTAGTATCCCTTCGGGGACATCTGATAAAATTGGAATGATTCAGAGAAGATTAACATGGCCTGTGCGCAAGGATGACACGCACAAATCGAGAAATGGTCCAAATTATTTTTTACTTTTTTTTTTCTTCCTTCATCAATTCGACGCTTTTATTTGTGTGTATAGAATAATTAGAAATATGTCCTATAGTCTATAATGCCATAGGAAGGAGGTAGAAGAATCATCAGGAAGATTACAATGAAGAGGGACATAGAGAGAGAGGTAGCCATAGGGAGGAGGTAGAAGCTTATTCTACATTTTTGGAACATAGTTTGATAACTTATCCCTCTAGAAAACAAAAAGTTGTGTTAAGTTCTAGCGCCGAATCACAATACAAGGCATTAGCAGATCTTGCGGCCGAGGTAGCTTGAATCCGGTCTATATTATAGGAAATAAAGTTGAAATACCTCAAACACATGTATCTTGGTGTGACAATTTGAGTGTTAAACCTTTAGCTTCTAATCAAGTCTACAATGTCAGGTCCAAACACATAGAAGTGGATGTGCACTATATCAGAGATCAGTTGTTGAGTAATAAACTTCAAGGTAATGACCTCCTTTGATATTTTTGCATTAATCTCTTGATAAACTTCAAGATTCTCTTCAAGGTCCTCATACTCATTATCAATATTTTTGTTGCATCCAAAACTTCTAAGATAGTGGGGCTTTGGTCATCCTCAAAGGTGCCTTGCTGCATATCTTAAATACTCACATTATTAGTTGCATTTACCTCAATGTCTTGCTCCATATTTGTACCACTAGTTTGTGCCCTTTCATTTCCTGAGACTCTTTGAGCCATGTTACCCTCCAAATTGTTTGTTGTTTCATATGGTTTCTTCCAAATTGATAATTTCAGTTTCTTTGTTCTGTACCTTCATGTCATCTTTGGTTTGCACAAAAGCTTTCCTATGCACTTGTCTAGGCTCTCTCTTGTTGATAAGTTCGTGTTCCTCCTGAGTTTGGTGCAACTTTGACTCTTTTGCAATAACTTACATGATGACGAATATAATTAAAATGGTTGTAAAAGTCATGCATGTTTTCATATTCAATCCCAACAATAAAAGAAAATATTGTTCTCTCCATAAGGATTTTATACTTTGGTTCAATTTTGAGCTCCATATCCACTAACACCCGAACAAAATGACCAAAAGTTCTATCAAATATTGGCTTATTTGTAGTAGAACTAGTGTATAGATGGATCCGGAAAATTAGCAGCCACATGTTAACCTCTCTGTATAGATGGATCCGAAAAAATGAAACCAAAGTTGTCGAAAATCTGGTGAATAGCATCCACAGGTTTTCGGTGTGGTAGAAGAATCAGGGATGAAGCTTTGCTGCAAAAGCAAACAAGAACTACTTTTGGTTGTTTTATACTCTACAGCTATTTGAAGTCTAGTGACATCTTTATTTTGAGGTGCATAACGTCTTCAAGAATCTCATTTTAAAAATTGCTGTTGGAAGTATATGTTTGTAAATAGAATTATGATACTTTAAAATGTTGAAAATACATGTCAAAGTTCAGTACCATTTATTTTTGGTCATGAGATTTTCAATTTAAATTTATTTTGGGAACTTTGTTTTTTGTCAAGTTTGGTTGTTAGACTTGTTCTCCTAGAGGATTTGGGTCGTGAGATTAGGTGTGATGCACATATTTACATTAGCATGAAGACATCAAATAAGTCAAATAGGCTTTAGACTAAAGTGGAAAACTAAAATTGACTCAAAAAAAGTGGAAAGCTAAAATTATGTAGATATATTTTAAAGAAATTATACAGTGGTAAGTAAGTGTCACTCCTCTGATTTTGATTCAGTTTGATCAGAACTCTGTCCTTCCACACCTGAGGAAGGTGTAAGAGTCAATTCATCATTTCCTTCATCTGCTGCCTTTTCAAAATCAGTGTTATCTATATCAACATAGTCTCTCTCTTCTAATGATCCCTCCCTATGACTGAATGTTGATGAATCTGTTTCTGCATCAAAAGCAACTTCTGACTCATGCTCCTCTTCGTCTACATTATCCTCTAAAGAATTTCTATCACCTATTTCAGAAGAATTACATTCATATGAAGACTCTTTGATTTGGTTTTCATGTTCATGCAGCTCCTCTTTGTCTTTGATGGTAACTATAGACTCCTTTGGATGTAAATTTGTTTTCTCAGTCTCCAACAGCTTTTGAATTGTTTTAGTAGCAATGTCAATAGCCCAATCATCACTATCTGCATCTCTGAAATTAGTCATGTAAAGGATGCTTTGAGATTGTGATCAAAATGTTAACATTTAACAGAACTAAGAATAATAAAAATAAAAAATTAGAAATCATTGTTTGCATTTACTTGAAAGGGTCAAGTCCAGCTGAGTTAAAGGTTGATTTCATGACAGTGAGAAGGAGTAAAGGATCAGTGGAGAAATATCCTCCATACATTCCAATTTCCACTAGGAATTGCACATCCATAATAAACTGCTCAAAGAACAAAGATAATGGATAAGAAATTAAGAATCATGTTGTTTTTAAAACTCTCATATTGAAACTCAAGAATAAACTTAGGAGGGAAATGAGAAACCTGTTTGGCTTCATCAGTTTGTAAGCTAACATGCTCTTCTGTTGTTGCATTTATCTTCTTGTTCTTGGAAACCCAAATAAACATACACACCATCACCTCTCTCAGTAGTTCCATCAACCAATTCACTTCAAACACATTTTCTTCTTCAAGTTTTTCAATTTTCCTTAGCTCTAAAAATAAAACCTGCACATGACCGAGACTAGACTTTATACTAAATATAAAACCTTACATAAGCATATATAGATGCAAAATCTGAAGCAACTATTGGTTAGGGAATTATCAGTAGACATACCTGAAATATGGCAGAAGGCATTGGATTGTGGATCATGTTAGCATCAAATTGGTCATTACAGTGAATAGCTGAAGCTATTTCATGGCTACTGCAAGTAGACAAAGCTCTGAGAATTAATTGCTGGCAGAACACATTTCTCAACTTATTGAAGCCCTCTTCAATAAACATCAGAAAAACATCAAGTTCATGATGCTTAAGACCAACTGAGTGGTTCTCCACCATTTGTGAATCCATGCTAAAGATATCTTTGACCATAGTAGAGAGAAACTGCACCAATGTTGACAAATTGGCCAAAATAGAAACCTGTTGTGTAAGTGACTCAGGTAACTTGATTCTAGAACTATCTCGCTCCATTGCACTTGTTTCATAAGTAAGGGCTCTTTCAAGTATGATAATATACTCATTAAAGAGATTCTTGAGTCCACTAATGACTAAATTTCCCATTTCAAGGTCAACTAATGGGGAAATGTCTTCTGCAATGGCCTGATTATTGTCAATCAAATATGTTATGTACTATTATGAACCCGTGCAACGCAAGAGGATGAGTTCTTAAAAATAATTTATGTTAGTTACAATTTACAATCTATTGTGTTTAGTTGTTAAGTAGAAACGACGTTCAACATTAAATTATAGTATCACATTAGAGATTAGACCGACATAAATGCAGTGTATCAATTGTTAAATGCTTCTTTTATAAAGCTAAACAGAAAATTAAAACACATCAGTAATGTTTAATAATATATGGTAATTGAACACACCTGTAATAGTGTCAGAACCTTCCGGCCACTAGAAGTTAGCAGACAATAATCAGGTTGTTCTGTTGAAGGTCCAGCTCCGCCAAACACTCCAGACACAAGGTATTTCTCTAAAATCCAAGAATCACTTACTGAGAATATAGGAATCACTTTCTTAAAGTGGTTTATGTGTGTATTCAAAACCTCTTCAATGCAAGGAAAGAGATGCTTTACTAAGTATGGCAGCAGCATTAACTTCTGATCTTCTAATAAAGAACAATACATGACTGCAAACTTTGCAGCCTTTATGGCAGAGGACAAACCAACACTTACTTCTGATGTGCATTTAACAAATTTCTCAAAACAAGTAATAAATGACATTGTTTCTTCATATGACCACAACATAAGTTCTGAGGCATAAGTAGAAGTTTCTCCACATAACATCACAAAGCTCTTAGCCGCTTGTGAGATCTTAGAAAACACAAACCTAGCAAGCTTTCTGATATATATCTCGTTTATTGAAGAATTTTCCCATTGCAAATTATTTGTTCCACTTACAATACACAAATGGTAATATTTAAGCAATAGATGAATAGCAAGTTGAGTATCACCAAGCCTGCAAAGTGTAGCCAGTGCACTTTTTAGTTCTGGTCCTTCTATTCTTTTGTTCTCAACTATCTGTATCAATTGTTTTATAACCATGGACTTTTTCTCAGAAATCATAGTGTTATATAAGATTATCTCATCATCACAATTAGTTAGGGATTCATCTTCATATGCAGATTCTAGGAGTTGTAAGGCTTCATCTAGTTTGTTTTCTGACATGAGAATATCCAGCTTTTCTGAAACATCATTGATAAGAGCTTCTAATTCGCTTGGCGGAGATGGTACGACAAAATCTAAAGATTCTTCAATGGTTGAGTTTATGGACAATATCTTAGGATATATACGATCGTTAAGATCTTTGACTAACATTTGATGGGATAAGAAGTGATTTTCTAGGTGCACAAGCTCATTCTCCACTCCTGTCACTTCCTCTAGTATTCTACACATGAGAAAACAAAAATAAGTACCTCAACATTATATTCCATTCAACAATAAAAAGAATAAAGATTAGAAATCTGATTTTACAACCTATCAAGAGGTATGTAAACATAAAGGAGTATATCCTTCATAAACATGAAAGAAAAATATTAGTCCGTCTCTTTTTATAAGCCCCTTTGATACTTTTCAATATATATGGAGTATTAAGAAAAGTTTGTAGTTTAATTAATGTGTATGTAATGCATGAATATTACTAAATTGTCTTTTTTGTGTATAGATGTGTCAAATTATGACTTTTTATCTTTCAACACAAATTAGTACTAGATCAATCAATGGTATGTTTGAAAGAAAAATAATAGTAAATGTAATTTGAAATATGGTTTAAATTTAGCAACAAATTTTCATATCTAAGCTCAGAAACCTACCTCTAAAGGTATATTTTCATGACTCAAGGAGTGTTTGGATATATTAATAAAAATAATGATGATAAAATAATAAATGAAAATCTGTAAAGTAGCTCATAGAACTGAATTAATTAATTACCTTACCTAAGGAATGAAGAATAGTTAGCAAAGATATTTCTATGTAAATCTAGATTTGCTGCTTCCTTGAGCTCTTGAAGTTCATCACACAGATGTTTGATGCCCTGTCATCATCATTATTAAGCCAAAACATATATTATGAAACATGTTACAGTGATGATTATGTTATTTATAAATGAAAAATGAATTATATATGAAAGTACCCTTCCAGTGATGGATTCAATATCAAGTTTGGCATTGTCATCAGGTTGATCAATACTGTTATTAGAATTAGAAAGTGAGAGGACGGAAACCACATCATCGGAGCTTGGCTCTGAAGAGTGTATCGAGTTTCGAGACTCCGGGAGTGAGTGGTCTCTGAACCGGAACCTGGGAGCAGATGAAGATTCCATTTGCATATTAGAAATGACTTTTTTGGTGTTAATGAAAAGTGAAGAAAGAAATTCATTATATGGTTTTTTGAAGGTTATGTTCCAAGTTTGTTTTATAAGACATGGGTATTTCCGCTGAGGCTTATTTCATTGTAAGAATCAATACTTGTTCATTGATATATTCGTCAATTAACAACTTCTTTTGTTTTATATTTTGCATGTACATGTCCTTTATTTTATTCTACGTCCAATTTGTATTCTACTCTACTCATGTGTGTCTGTCTTATTCTCTGTCTGCATGAGGATAGAATGTTTTGACTAGTGACAAGTGAGAAGAAACTTCAGAAAATTCTCTGAGCATTTTTGTCCTATATCAGTATTCCGTTACTCAAATTTTCTGTATAGTAATTTAATTCCTAAATTAACCGGCTCAATACAATTTAAAGGCTTAAAGTGTGTGTGTGTTTGTGTGTTTTTGTTTTTCTTTTATGCAAGAGAAAATAACATAAAAACGAGTTTTACGAAAAATTAAGAATATATTAGACAGTCATAGATCCCTCTTTATAGGCCTCACATTCACCACTTGCTGGACATGAAATATGATCTCTGTTTGCTCTATAGGCATCTTTAATTGCTCATAGATCCCTCAAAAGCCCAAGAATGCCTATACTAGGAGTTACGAGTCGAACCTTTTGTGCCATAACTCTCGATCGCTCAAGTCTGGAGGTTACAACCCGATCTACTTTTACGTATATATCGGGCCACCTTCCTTGTACTACACTACTTTCCTTATATGCCGTCCGAAGTTCCATTTTTTCTTTTGCGAAAAAAGCGTCTCAGTTCATCATTGAAAAATTGTATTCTTTTCCAAATGTATATATTGCCATTAGAATACTATGATATGGTGATACCTATGACGATTGCTACTGTCTAAATCAGTTTTTTTCTTTTGATTAAATCGTTTTTTTTTTATTAGAGCTGAAAGAAGTTTTTTGAAATTAGCAATATTACAAGATAGATTGAATGAATTGGTCTTCTTATCTATTGATAGTAAAATGTTTGAAATACTTGATTAAAACATTATAAACGTCCTCCCCTTTCAAAAAAAAAATACATTTTTGAAGATCCATATAAAAAAAATTAATAATTTAGTGATATTTAAATATTTCGCTTCAAGCCTCAAAAATCTTGTACACGACCTAGTTGCGAGACCTTTATTTAAGGTCAGATTTTGGAGGCTAAATCAAAGTCGTGGACTCGTGTTTGGACTGGCCTAAATTTGATAATGTCGGTCAATTGATTTATTTATTTTTATAAAATTAGCACTGCAATTTTAATTTTAAATAATGTGTGTCTTTCATTGGTTTTAATTAAATTGATATTCTCAACTTAAAGAATTAAACTGACATCTTATATATATTTAAGTGACTAAATTGTAGAAGAATCAAAGTAATGAAACTTTTTACTTATACATATAGTTTTTTCGAAGCATTTTTTTCATGTAGTTTTGTCAGCTCTAAGTATTATTTTTCTATTGACAAATGTTAGTAAAAAAAACATTTATTTTTGGGTGGCCGCATAAATGATTTTCAAATGTTAGTAAATTAGCCGTTTCGTTAGTATTTTCTTCTTTACCATAATTTGAACTCGGTGTTATGAGACATGTTATCCATTGAAAATATAGAGAGAAAGTTTGATACTCTTAACCATAATCAAAGTGGAAATATTACAAAATGAAAGTTACATTCTAATGAAATGCTTAGATCTATATATATATATATATATATATTGCTACTGTCTCACTAACATTAACTTGTAACTTAATATATATCTTCTACTCGGTTTCTCCAATTTTTTCAACACTTAGTTTCAAATAGTTGAGCCATCCAGCCCCCTGTATATCCATATGTTTGTTAATACATGTGGATGAAAATTGAAGATAGATATAAATTAATTTTTTTTTGTGGTGGTTGAGGTTTGAACCTCGGACTTTGTATATATTATACATTGTCCCTATAAACTGAGGTAAGCTCACAATGACATATAAATTTATTTAAGACTGAATATGAATTCTTAACATATTGTGCAAAGTTGGAGCTCGAATATATATATTGTTCTTGGATTGTTTAATTAAAGAGAGAACATTTGAAGAATGACGCAATGGAAAATAGGGGGTAGTCTCCAATACAATCTTAGAATTTGGATAATCAACCTTACAAAATCGATATGAAAAGGTCGTTCATTTAAAGTACATGAAAAACTTCACATTTTTATAATTTAATTGTGCGAGCTCTAGCCACTAGACTATTTGACAAACTTCATTTGCTTCTCTTGTTTAATAATTCATGGTTGACTTTTACTACGTCGTGTATGTGGTGGCAAGTGACAGCATTGGTGGAGTAGTGATAAGGTTAGAAATGCAAGCGATTAAAGGTGCTATTTTCTTTTTCCTGTTGAAAGCTCACGGATCTTTACAAGGATTTGCTGTCAAGAATCGATTTTAAAGTAGTATATTAATATTTGATTCTATATTCTCCATAAAAATTTCAAACATAATTTTTACGTACCATTCAAGTGTTTTGAAGGATCTAAAATGGATTATATTCCCTTTATGTGTAGAAATAGTTTTCCCAAAATTCAAGGAATCTTCAAATTCTTGGAAGAGATTGTTTCCGTACAAAAAATCAATTGTTATAAATTAAAAACAAGAATGTCAAAACATATTCCTAGCAATCCACAAACGACATCCTGTCTATTTTGTAGGAAGAAAAATCCTATGAAAACTTAAGGAAATTGTTTCGGGGGATATTATTCGCACTATTGAGTATATTCTCCATCCAAAACAGTATATTAATCAAACCTCATTAAGGTCACAAAAATGACCCCTCAAAAAAAAGAAAAAGTTGACAAAAATGTTGTAAAGTAAAGTACATTTTCATATTTGAAAATGAAAATGAAAACATTTTCTCAAGTAAATTAAATCCATAAATTTATATCTTTACAACAATCGATAAATTATTTTGGAAATGAATGTCCTCGTATGTAATTTGCATATGGATCATGTTAATCGGTGTCTCCGGAACACCGATTAAGGAAAAGGAAATATTTTTTACTTTTTATGTATTAATTACACAATTTTCAATGCAATAACTACTGTATAATTTCACTTTTTAGTATCTTTAATCATTGCATCGGGGACACCGATTAGCATTTCCATATATATATTAGAGAATAAAGTGTGATTTATCAGCATTCCTCAAGGAAGAGAAACGCATGAATAATTTAGATAAAATGAGATTGATTGGTTAAAGATCGCAATTTTTAAACACACTAGAGAATTCATTCCCGGTTATTTCATGCAACGTAACTGTACAGAAGACTTTTACCATGAAAAACTTCTCAAATTGAATTCAATTTAATGTTCATTAACATGTATTGAAAAAAAGACAGCGAATTATTTAATACTATAATGAAATATTGACATCATTTTAATTGCTTGATGGTAAGCTCACAAGAAAAACGTTTGAGTAAGGGTAAAGTAGCCTTGAAAAACTTAGCATCACAGCACAACCATACAAGCCAGGTGGGCCTAAAAATCTTTAATTGTCTGGAAGATTGGTGAGAAAGGCATGAAATTATGAGTCTTTCTTCGTTTAACAAATATTTAGGAAGAGTCAGACACAATGAACATAATATTATTATATTCAATTTAACAATTAAACGGAGAGGATCATAACCATGAAATTATGAGCACATTTCATTTTTGCAATGAATATATTGGTAAAAAAAATTGATGAGTACTTCCTATTCGTTCACAAAATTATTCCAAAGCTTGCACTGTTTTCCTTCTATGGTCAAACTTGTCATGGTGAATTGGTGATGCTTCTCTATCATGCCACCTTTGAAGCCTTCAGTTTACCTTGCTGTCATCATGCAGTGGGACCTAAATCACGTTATTTTTATGGAAAGTTATAGATGCAAGTGCTTTTCATATTCCAAATACAAATCATAATTGTCAATTTGTATTTCTTTGGCGCTTATAAAATTGTCTGCATACAAATATTTTGACAAGTTCAATGGTACCACCTTATTTATTTTTTATTTATTTATTTATTTATTGCTTTCTTGATTGACTTTTGATAAAATTGAATATTACACGTGAATATACTAATCGTAAATCGCAACATCACAAAACTGCTTGAATAGTTTTGTCACCATTTTTTGTTCATCTCATGCTTGCTTCTAGCACTGGAACACAACCCTTTGAGGTTTTATAGAATCTGTCATCTGAAAGATTCAAGTGGAGTAGATTCTTCAAGAGAGTGTGCTGCCTGGAAACATTCTGTAGCTTCGACCAATGATGATATTTTACCCTCAGCCTTGTGAAAAAGACCAAGATTATACCAAGCAGAAGCATTCAATCTGTCATGCCGTAGTGCATCCGTCAAAAAACTTCTGACAGCAGGATTTGATTTATTACTCCAGCGTCTAAGTACTTCAGCAGTGGAGATTAGGCTGCGGACATGGCCAGGATCAATGTCTAAAGCATCGCGAAAAGCTTTTAGAGCCTCTTTGTAAAGGCCCTTTGCTTCATACATTATACCTGTTAAATTTGAAAAGAAAAAAGATAAAATATAGTGATAATAACATGTTGGCGTCGTTACCATCTCAAGAAAAAGTTAAATGTTAAAGTATGCAAACTCAAAGGTAAAAATCATGTATATATTTATCTACCTAGTGCATGACATCTAGAAGCAGAATACGGTTTGATGGCCTTAGATTTTGAAAGACACGCCTCTGCATCATGCCACTGGGAAAGACTGATGTACACATGAGCAAGATCATGCCATATTTCCACTTCCAAGTTCCTAGCACGATCTCGGTTACCCTATCACAAATGGTATAGATCAAAGGGTAAACAGCTAGAACAGAAGAAGAAAAAAAATAAGCTCATAAAAAATTATACCAGTGAAACATTTATCCAATTTTAATAGTTATAGTCACAAGAGTTACGCATTCCATTCTGCAGAAATATTCAATCAGTACAAGTGGTAACAACAACAAACCTTATATAGCTTCTTCCAAGAACCAAAACTTTTGCTTTGAATTTGAAGAACAGCAAGAAGCTGAGTGTACGTCTCAATGGCATTCTTTAACTGTCCAAGTGCAATTTGAATTTTAGCTTTTGTTCGCAACAAATCACCCTGATCCCATTTCCCAGTCTGATCCAAAGCAGCGTTGATAATAGATTCAGCCTCCAAAAACTGTTTTTGAGCAGATAATATCCGCGCCAACAGTAACCATCCTTTAACGTTAGAACCACCTTCCAGTTTTACGACGCACTTTGCATAATAAAGTGCATCATTTAACTTCCTTTGTTCAGCATATTCTAAACTGAGATGGAATAGTACTAAAGGGTCTCTCATTCCGGTCGTTCTGCCGGCAGTTTCCAACGCTTGAAGTGCCTCAGATTGTCTCTTAAACTTCTCGAAATCAGAAACAGCCAATTTTGAGTGTGCCGATGATGAGACACCAAGATAGAATTTTGCAACATTTTCTAACTGCTTACATCTTCCATCCAAGCTCTCAAGCGCTCTCTGAGAAAAACTTACCCCTTCTTCTGCAAGACTAGGGTTCTCACAGCAAATCTTAGAAGCCATTAACAAACCGGGAACGTGTTCCGGCCTTTCTCTACCAGTCAACAATTTTCTTAAAAGATCCAGTGCCACCAAGTCCTTACCTGCTCCGTAATTACAAAGAGCTAGATCATGGAATCTTTCACTTCGATGGAGAGTCCCAGGGAGTAATTCTTCCAAATGATTGGCTAAACTCGATAGGTCTCCCGAAACAGACAGAGCAAATGAAAGGTGGTCTAAAATTGAAGGATCCCATTCAATTCTATTGAGAGTGACTTTTCTGAGCAAAATCATCAAAAGAAGTATAGCCTCTTCTATGTTGTTTCCCGGAACAAACGAGCCATCCATTTGAGAACGTAGATTAGGGGGCATTACTTCTCCTCCACTATATAGAAGAAAAACAACAAATTCTTTCTGAATCTTTGCTATAGTCCCTGGATCAAGATTCCATTTATGAAGGAGTGCTCTCCGGTAAGACAAAGTAGCATCACGAGGACAATCAGCAAGCTTCCACAATTCTGGAAGCAGCTCAACTGCCTTGCTCACGGTCTCCTGCAATTTACATTCAGCACCAAAGTTATCAGGCAAGCCTTCAGGCAATGAAGATTCCACTATGTCCATAATAACTTTGCAAGATTGGGCAGCTTCTGCAAGAATGATTTGAAATATTAGATTACACTTTGACTAATGTCCTATTGTGATCGAAACCAATCTGTTTTCGTATATGCTATTTCTATAACAAAAGTTAAAATAAAGTCGATCAATTTTCATATAAATTTTAATTTGTTTTCATAAAGTATCTTGGATATCTAATGCAAATAAGCAGAAAACAACTTATTAGCATGCCATTAGATGTTTCAAAAAGCTCTTTCAAACAGTCACACCAGTGCAAAACAAGGTAGACTACGGGAAAAAGATGTACCGTATGCAGCAAAAAACCACAAATTCCTTGACATACAAAAAAAGAGAAAAACTAAGAATCAAACAACCAGCAAGGTTACCTTTAAACCTTTCAAGAGCCTGCAACGATTTTGCTTTTAGAAAGAGTGCTTCAAACAGTAAGCCAACAGAATGTATAGACATTTCTGGTTCACCATGATTATGGGAATGTTTCTTGCGGCGTTCTTTGTTTTTGGAAAGGGCGATTTTGATCTTAGGAGTCACAACACCTATATCTATTCCCTCAAAGACATGTAATGCAGCTACTAAATTTCCTTTTTGATACTCATATCTTCCTAGCAATGCTCTAGCTTCCTGTAGATTGCATACATATTTTTTCTCCAAAATTAGAATAGTAGCTACAATCACTAATAATTTAAAACAATAGTTTTTTTTTAGTAGATAGACGGAATGACAGTAACCACTTGAAAACACTCACACAAAACAGCTTATGACAATTTTGATAAGCTTTTTTCAACTATTTTCATTAGTTCTTCAATATAGCTTATAAAAACAACTTATAGCAACATACAAAAACAATTTAACGTTCTTGTTTATCTTTTGCTATAAAAATAACTTATGGAAGCTGTAAATAAGCCGATTATCCAAACACATACCCAAAAATGCACATAATAACTTCGAAAAGTGAAGTATTTAGAAGAAACGAACCTCATAATTTAACACGCCACTTTCTCGCAAAGATAATTCTGCTTCTTCTATATTACCAGTGTCCAACTTCTGATCAAGTTTTCCAGGTAAGAAAGAATTATCAATTCCTGAGAAGAAGTCCCTGGTGACAAGAGATTCAGATGAAGGTTGTGTTTCATATGTTCCTCCCATTTGCTCTCCTGATTCACCTCTTCTCCTATATCAGTCAAATCTTGCCCCTCATAGATTAGAAACTTCCATTTCAGGCACTATGTTGATGCATATGAGCAAATTGAGGAAAATTGAATAAGACAACCGACAGCAGAAAATTGAGATGCATAAAATAAAACCAAGTTAATAAAACAGCAAGAGGTAATTCAATGCTTAGAACTTTAAACCAGTATAAAAAACGTACCCTCTGAAGAGAACCTTTCTCCCTTAATTACTTTTCTATAGTAATTATTATAATCTTGAGTTTTGTATAGAGAAAATGGAATGAGAAATGAAATGGAAATTGTAAGTAAAGTGGGAAGATCTAAGAAAGAAGAAGAACAAGGTGCACACGGATGAGGGGTTTGGTTTGGTTTGGTTTGGTTTGTGAGTGTGGGGTCCAGTGGATGATTTCAGTATTTACTGCTGACGGAGACGGAGGGTGATTACATTTAGTAGCCACGTGGGATCAGTTGTACTACTTGGACTTGGAGTGTGCTGTGGCAGCCTGGCTTTGCTCACATTATTAAAATAAAAACGGTCATTAACTATGTTGTCACTTCTTCAAAAAAGAAAGAAAAAAAAACTACATTTTCACCCACACATTTCACGCTTTCCACTTCATCCATTATTAATCGAGAGTCTTACTATACATCCTTAAATTAAGGTATACCAATACACCTATTTAATAAATCAATAAGTTAAGAATCATTTTTATATAATAAAAAAATATTTGTCGATTTTTATATTTTAGAAAATATTATTTCATAAGAAAAAACATCATTTCATTATTTATATGAATCGTACTAATTTTTTAACATTTTATTAAAAAATAATCAATATTCACCATCATGAGAAATAAAAATTAAAAAAAAGTTGAATTGTGATTTGCCGACACTTTTGAAAAATAAAATATAATTATTATAATTATAACCGATAGAAAATATATTTTTTCTAGAAAAAATAACTCATTAAACTATTTATTTAACATATAGGTGTATTGGTTGAGTGTATAGTAGAAATTCTCTTATTAATTAGGTTTAAACATGTAAATATGGTGCATTTGACTTTTATTCTATGTAATTTTTTATTATTTCAAACAGACTTTGTAATTACTCCATCTCTTCTATAATAGATGATCTATTTGAAAATATGTACCATTGATTTAACATACTTTGATCATTTTTTTTTTACTAATATACAAAAATAAATAATATCATATAAGATGTTGTTAGATTCGTCTCAATGAATATTTTCAAAATATCAAATTTTCATATTTTTTTTCAAATATATTATTAAAGATATTTAAGTTCAAAATTGTGCATTGGTATACGAAACAGAGTCAACTGTGTCATTTAAAAAGGCACAGAGGGAGTAATAATCATTTTAGTTTGGTTTTTATTCTCATTTTTTGTTGATATATCTAATTTTTAACGATGTGGTAGGTGTTGACTCTGAATAACCACTACTGACTCAGATGAAATGATTTGAAGATATGATTTTACCCTTAATGAATTTAACTAACAAGAAAAGGACTATTTTTCCCTTCTTCCGCAAAATCAAGGAACTCGTAAATTCAACCCAAAAATCAAGAAACTCGTATACAATTACACTCATCCCCTCTTCGACTTAGTGTGACTCATATTGATTGTTTTTTGCTTTGGGAGAATTGGTCAATCGTTGATAGTTAAAATTTACAAACCGCTCGACCTCAATATGCTTCTCGTCCTAGAGTCATATATTGCCCACAAACCTGAGTTTTTGGATTGTTAGACTTAGAACCTCGTTGAACATGCTAGATGAAAAACCCTTTCTAAGGCACCATGATGAAGGGTTCTTCCACTCTCAACGATGCAATGATTAAACATGCTTGAAAGTCAAACCATAGAGTTTGTTCCCAAGAATTGATATTGCGTGAAAATTGGAGATCCATCTATGAGTGATATCCTTGGGTGTTTCTCCGAACACTTTACAACACCAAGTGTCGTCTCATCCATTAATGTACATGTGGATTTGAAAGGTGGAATGGTGAACTTGGATTTTGTTAGAGAAGAGTTGAGGATAATTAGGAAGGAACATGTTTGTTTCCACCCATGTCGTTGTCTAATTTCGCGGATCTTCATTTTCCCACTACCCCCTCCCTTTTTCTTTGGCCTATCTTTGTCGATGGTTTTCAGCTTCTTGGCCCTTCATCTGACAATGTACTTTTTTTCTCCTTCACCTTTACTTCTTATCTCATATGATCCTGATCTTCATGCCTTGGTTGTATTCTGCATCTCATTTTTGTAGATCTTTCACCGTTGCTAAGGTGTTTGAACACGACGTTGTAAGTACCTTCATTGGCTCCATTTTTTTGTTACCACTGCACAGCGTTGAAGCTATATGAAGTGATTGATGATGCGATTTGTGTAACTAGGTTGTTGGAGAGTTTAACTGTAGCACCACGGTGGGTATCCGTCGATGTTCTAGTCTAACACATGGTCTTAGGGGTTGCCCCTTGATGAGGGATAACATCCTAGATTTTTTGGGTGTGTTGTAGTAGTGTTGAGGTCTCTCACCATGTAAGTTAAGTCCTCTATATATAGTGCTTGTTTTATAGTTCTGGTTACATAAGAACTTAGGAGTGCGGGTTCTGAGAATATAATAAGAGTCTCTTGAGCATCAAGATGGATATCGTGCAAATGCTATAAGAGTTTTAAGTAAATACTATATCCATTCTTTTTTTTAATTAACATTTTAAAATTATTTATGTAATAAAAATAAATAAGTAAAATAACCAATAAATTTTGTTACTATCAATACAATTTTTTCTTTTCCTATTTATCTCATTTTTTTAAAAAAAAATTACCCGCGATAAATAGTTAGATATTAATTTGATAAAATAATAATTAGCACTACTTTGATTTTTAAAAACCAAAAAATAACTCATTTATCCCTCTCAACCTTCCCTCTGCTCCTCTCTTTATTCTTCTTTTTTTCCATTAGAGGTAGGATGATTTCCACATAGTTCTAATTTTTATTTCGCGTTTTTATGTAATTTTGCATGAATGCAACATTGTTTTCTTTGTAGTCATGGTGCGATGTTTGATTTTTTTATTTTGTTGCAATGTTTGTTTGGTTAAAATTGATAAATCAGTCTAATTTCATTATATTTTCAATCAATATATTAGAAGTCAATTTTACATATCTCGAAGCTCGAGTATTTCCATCACCTTGATTTTGTCAAATTTTAGTTATTTTACCGTTTAATTCTATTAACCTAAGTATTGTGAGTCAATTCACATATTCATCCTTGTTCGTTTTAACAACAATGAGTTTGTGTGTTTAAAAACGAACAAATGGAGTGTAATTTCCAAAAGATCAATATGATGATAAAAATTAAAAAAAAAACATATTTTAGATTTAATAAAAGAAGGTATCATCATTTAGGTAAATAGAAAAATACAGCAGACACTCAAGACCACTTGAATGTGATGATAATTGATCAATTTCAGCTTAACTGCAAATCTTAAATTCGAATATAGTCATAAGAATACATTGTGTTACAATTATCTCTCGCGTGAAAAATTAATTATTTCAACTGCACATAAAGATATACTAAATGGCCATCACTTCACATTAACTTTTTATTTTTATTTCTATTTTTATAGTAAGACTAACTTTTTGTTCATTCAAAAAAAAAAAGTGATGAACTAGGAGTATATGATTTCTTTTTTAGAGATGAGCCGTATTTGATGTAATCACACACTTCCCCTCAGAAAATGATATAATCACGTACCGAATTTGTATTCCAAAGTCAAAGACGCTCGGGTGTGGGCCACGCCACTCACCAGACTTATACGATTGGCCGTTAAAATTAATTCACGTAGGTCTACTCTCTTTTTTTCTTTCTTTCTGATAAATTATAAGATCAACTCTTGACAAAAAAAATTATAATATTAAGCTATTGGCTCTAAACTAACACCTCAAGTAGTTTATTAAGAACAAAATACACCTAAAATAGTTTATTAAGAACAAAATATATTAGTGTACTGTAGACTAAGATGATGCTATATATTAGTGTGATTTATCTTCTTTTTTTCTCTTTTTTTTTTTGTTGCTAAAAGTGCAATATATTATATATTAAGGATATTCTAAAGGGTTTGAGATATTTAAAACTGTAGTCAGTTTGTAATGAGATAGATTTAAGCTTTTTAGAGGAAACATATAGGAGATGCGTAATGTCAAAGTTTTTTTTTACGATATGTTAAAGGTTACTCCTACCAATAAAATAATACTAATTTTATTACTTTCAGAAGAATGAATTTTTTTCTAATGTCATTAAGTATTTATTATATCATCTTTATATGTCTCTCTACTATAAATAATTAAGGGTAGTATTGATATAATAAATTATAGCGTTGTATCAATTTATTTAGTTTTGGTATCAATTTCCTTTTTGCTACAGTGCTGTATCAATTCTTTTTTATCAATAGTGATTTATCAATTCAAAATATAACAGATAAATAAGAACATTTTTCCTATAACAACGAATATTAAAAATGAAACAAAAAAGATATGCATTGCAACATTTGCAGTATCCATACTCGCATTGACTGCAATTCCCAAACATTAATTTCTTCTCTAGTGCATTGACCACCACTATTATGAAATTTTGTGAAATTTGGGTCAACATAAAATATCAATATTTTTCCTTAAAAAAAATCAGTTGTAGCGTTATCCTACCCAACATTTTTTGTTTTTGTTTTTCAACTCAAAATTGTTTAGAAAATAAAAGCACAAATTCTGAGCTTCTAGAAATTAGAGGATATGCAGACACAGACACTGCGCGTTTGGAGAAGCAAAGAATACTAAAATATGATGACTAGATCATGAGACTTGAGAGCACCTGCATCAACTTTCCACATATAATAGACCTCTAAAAAAATTCCACATATATACAAAGTATCCTTTATTTATTTTATTTTTTGTAACTTTTTGTTTTGTTTTGTGTGAACTGGATTTACTCTGAACGTATAAAAACGTAATAGAAGGCAAAGTTCTCCTTCAATTTTATTTTTTTTGAGAAAAGTTCTCTAATTTAACACTTCTACATTCTCATAACTAAATTCAAATTCAAGACATCTAATTTAACTAAAATATAACTCTCACGATTCTATCGAAATGCTCTTGGATTAAAGTATCTTTTAAACTAAAAAATTATTTCATCCTTCATCAAACCTTAAAATACTCTATTTTTTTAGGCATAATAGAATAATTTCCCTTCTTAAAAAACGAGGAAGGAAAACACAAGCAGGGTGGTGTATTAGTCATGGGCTAGCATCTATTGATGAGTTATCCACGCTATAAACAACCTTATTACTTGTCTCCATATTAAAGGAAGTTGATTGTCATTGTGAGTGGGTAAAATAGCACAATATTGTGATATTAAGACTACCTCATTGTCAAATGATCTCGAATCGTTGAAAGCGTCAACAACCACTTTATTATTCGACTTGAAATGCACATTAAAAATACCTTTCTGAAAAGCAAGTTGTAGTGAAATTTGAATTATGTAAGCATATATTGAGAAAAACTCAAGTCTCACATATCTGAAATATAATGAAACGAGTTTATGAAGAGTAACACGTCTCACTTTACAAATTAGTTTTGTAAGATTGAATAAGGCAAAATACATAAATATAACGTGGTGTTCATGTTTATTGATCATACCGGTCATCTTTTGTAGCCACGGATCAAACTCAAATAGTGTTAGACGTTCCATCAAACCATCCATCATTTATACCCACCATGAACCAAACTCAATAATACTGGATGTGTGGAACCTAAAGGATAAATGTTTAAGATGCATTGGCAAAACCAAATTTACCAATACAACCTCCAATACAGATACAAAAACATGTTTTCTGATGAGTAGCATATGTTACGCAGTTCATGGTATACTTCAGGAAGCATTCTCTCGACTTTATCCATATGGGGTTTATGATTGCAGCACCCAAAGCACCATTATGTAGGGAGGGATCATGTGTTCGCTCCTAGTGGATTGCATGCAAAGTATCCTTAGCTCCACATTTTCGGAAGGTGGGAAATTGGATTTTTATATGTTTTATTAGCAAACACTCTTAGTCTTATTCAATTATTTAATGTTATGTAATTTTTTTTGTTTACTTATATTAAAGTAAATTTAAATTTTAACTTAATTTTACTTAACGATACTTGCATCTAACAAAACTCTACGATATCAAAGAACTTTTTCATTTTATTCCTATAAGAAAAAACAAATGTGAAATCGGATTTAACATCAACAACTTCTATATTCGACATATAATTTATAAGAGAATTAATAAAAAAATGACTATATGAAGAAATAAATTTGATTCAAATTCGCTTAGCTTGAATCAAATAAACTAAAGGACAAAAAATTCAAAGGACCATGTGTGCTTGGTCAATATAATTTGTTTTGGGTCCAATGGTCAATTTTGTTCGATCACACAAATTCTTAATACTCTTTGATGCCACAATAGAAGAAGAGGCCATAAGGGAGTAAATTTTTTAATGTTGGCAATTTCAATATAGTAAAGTTGACGATAGTTTATTTAAGTGCGAGATTTTTAAAAGTTGAACATAACTAAATAACGAAAATTCCCTTCAACAAAAAAAAACTACAAAACTAAATTTGACGCTTAAAAAACAACTTAATTTAATTTCATCGTATTTATAAGAATTAGCATTATTTCTAGCTTTCAAATGACATGAGTTTTATCTCAACATGATTTTTTTTAAGCAACATGATATAATGTTTATTATTCAAGATATTGACACTAGAAATATCTAATCTGAACAATAAATACAATATCTTTAGTAGATTTCTTTTCTAAGGTAAAAGTTGGTTTTTCTCTTAAAATAAACTATAGATTTATAGAATTTTGATTAATTTTAATTGAAGTTTGACTCAATTGATTAACAAACCAAATTCAATAAATTAATTATTGAATCGAGGTTTACACTGTGTTCACACGAGCTTCGTTTATTTTTGGTGCTATCCGCAATCGACCGTTAAAATAATGTCTATAGCATACAAGTCAACACCAATTCGGAATATCATTATCATGCATTTGAAATATTGTTAGTCGTTTGATTTTGATCAAATAATCTAGAAAAAATGTTGATTTTAGTTTTGACTATATAATTCAAATTACTAAGCTTGAATCAACATTGTATCATAACGAAGAAACTAGTGATATCATCCAATTTTAGTTTTGTAAGTTCATTGAATAATTGATGTATTTGATTTACATTAGTTATTCAAAGAATTTAAAAATTGGTTTTTTCAATGAGACAAGAGGGAATACAAAGCACATCTCTCAGTTCCAAGTAAACACGTGGAGTTGGACAAGTGCAAAGCCTTCGCCATTTCCAAGCTCCATCTGTATCAGATGAAGATTTGCAGCTTCGAAATTCTCATCAAAATAAACAAAACATCGAGACCCATATTGCGTTTATCTTTTAAACAAACAACTTTTACGACTATTAACGAAAAGTTACAACTCTAAGATGGCGTGCCAAAACCATCAGAATGAATCACATATTATAAATTAAATTAAATGAAAAGCGTGCATAATCTAAACATTCGCATCAGATTCTGATTATGTAACAATGATCCGTACCAAAGTGAAGAAGAAAACACCAGTATCTCACTCAAGACAACAAATTACAGAACTCACATTCTATCCGATTTAATTCATCCTATAACAACAATTCGCCAATTATTTAACATATGCTACATAAAAAAGTGTCAAAATGTGGCACTCGCATTAAGCAATCACACGTATTACCAAATCGTTCATCAAACACAGATTAATTTAATCATACTTATAATAATTGAAAGACAGAGGAAACAAATCAAGGAAAATAGATAATAATTGTTGATACAAAAAGCATGTATTTTGCATGTAAACAACAACAACAGATACACCATGAGAGCGATGATGATGACATACATGTTACATACAAGTTGCATGCATCATAAATTAAACAAAAAAAAAAAGAAGGAGAAATTTCAATTTTCTCTCTTCTCTAAAACGGAAACAAAACAAAGAAAGAGAGAGCCAATGGGATCATTCCACGTGTACTCTCTCTTTCTATCTCCTCCAATTGTCTGTTAGATCATCACAGGTGTAGAAAACGGGCAAGCTGGGTGGGGTTCACAACGCCGTGAAGGTGGGTCCCACCACCCTTTAACAACCCCGTCACTTCCACGTACCTTTCTCTCTCCTCCTTCTGATTCTTCATCTCCGGACTCCGGCACGGCGTATCCGTCGCGGCTTCACCTTCCTCTCCGCCGTCATCCTCCTCCTTCGTCTTCCCAGGGAGCCACGACTGACCCAAGAGCGTCCCCTTGGTTAGGTACTCGTGCGCCAGGTAGCCCGCTAGCAGCTGATTGGACGGCATCGGCGCTGGACCGGTTCTTGAAAGCGGCTTATCCGGCTTGGGCCTTTCAAATGGGCTTGGGTCATCTCTTTCTTTTCGTTTGTTGCTTGTAGTTGTGGTGCTAGGTGTCAACACTCGACGAGGGGGTAAACGCATCGTTTTGGTATTCATGGCTCTTTATCCACATGCCACGTCACTACCAACCCACGCCAAAAATAATATAATATAATATTATTTCAAAACAAATAAACAATAACCCAACGGTAAAGTTTATCTCATCACGGTCAAAACTGAAAAGTCTTGTGGTAAAAAAAATGAGAGGGTAAAAGGGTAAACAGTGAAAAGTGGAGGGGTAAAATTGTAATTTGGCGGAGAAAACTATGTGGTGGCTTGGATGAACAAAATTTTACCCGAGGAGAGGGTGATGAGAGAGAAAGTGTTGCCGGAATCTGGCAATATTTTGAAGAATTAAGAAAAAATGAGAATTGGGAGAGAGAAGTGAAAGAGGCGAAAATGTGAAACTGACAAGGGAGAGAGGAGAATGGATTGCACGTTATTTATAGGGGTTGTTCTCGTTAACTACCCTCGGGAAGTTACGTATATTACGTAAATGCCAATATGTCATCGAAATTACTGTGTTGCCCCTCTTTTAATGGGTACGGGTGCAAACTTATGTCTTTTCCCTTTTAAGCTTACAATTTTGAACAAGTTATGGTCGATTCGGGTAAAATAAAATGTACACTGCAATTGCATACATTATTAGCATAACTACATTCCTTCAAAAAACATAACTACATAAAAAGTTTTCATCCTTAGCCTAATGCTATAATGATAATGTCTAGAATAGATATGAATCCGTTCAAATACGTTTATGTTTGATTGATGGTAGTTTGGTAAAATTATCGAGACACTTGATTTTATAGAAACCGTGTAGTTTTTATAAAAAAGATTATGATGGTTTTTCGTGATTTCGAGTATCTCAACATTAATCCAAAGACACGTTAATATTGTTGAGGAAGATTTTCCTTAAAAAAAATGTTGAGGAAGTTTCTTTTCCTTTTTTTCTTTGAGTATTTTTACAAAACAACTATTGGTGTTTTAGATATTTGTTGTTCTCTAGATCTTATCTTTTTATAAAAAGTTTTGGGTTTTTGTAAAAAATGTTTTGGGTTTGACCAATTAATAAAAAAATTGCTTATGGTTTATTGGCTAAAATATACTATTTAAGTTTGAATAAATGAGAAGTTACATGTTCGGACTAACGGTCATGCAAATAGATGTTCACTGTTGAGTTATATTAATCGACTACTTTCAACTAAAATGATTATATCGCAATTTGAATACCTTTACCTTTCCTTCATATTGTGTAATAAGAAAATCGAATCACAATCTTTTTCAAAACATCGACATTGTTTAACCAATTGAGGCACGTCTATTGGATATAAGATGTGGATATAATTACATATTGTATTTTTATATATATTCTTATACGATCAAATTTATTATATTTTTTATTCATTTTACTTTTATAGTAATAATTAAATATTCAAGAGAAAGTGGTTGCAGCAGAATGCTTTGTCAATGCACTGTCAAAAACATTTTTTTTTCTATTTCTCTTTTTTTTTTTTAGAGAAAT
>Ga0228710_1002472_pt1 | contig 29148 bp, 10 predicted proteins | sample MedpolnodulmetaG_FD_177995 | JGI IMG/M metagenome (GOLD analysis project Ga0228710, IMG submission 177995) | Root nodule microbial communities from Medicago polymorpha collected in Santa Monica, California, United States - pink nodules | ecosystem: Host-associated > Plants > Roots > Nodule...
AAATTTTTTTTTTTTTTTTTTTTATCAAGGGTGAAGGAATCCATGATAATACGGATTATTCTAATTTGTCTTGGATAGAGCAATAAAAATGTTCGCAGCTTCTAAATGATTCGATGAATTCCCACAAACTGGTTTTAGCCCACACATCTTTCACCTTTTTGCAATAAAAAAAATCATGTCAATCGTTCTCAAACAAACCTTCACAATAAACACATGAAATTGAGTATTATACTCCTCGAGTTTGAAGTATTTCTCTATTGGGAGACAACTCCGAGCTGCCGGCCAAAGAAAAACTTTTACTTTTTATGGAATTTTTAGACTCCATAATTTCGACCAATTATTGTTTACCAACAACTCACTATTACCCACAAGTTGTTCCATAATATAATGATATGCCACCCCACACGCTATAATCACCTTGAGTTGTGAATTTCCATATACATATATCTATACCATATCTTTGAAAAAAGGCATAGATAGAATGCAACTAGCTTATCTGGGATTGAACATTTCTCTTATCAGTTCTGCCTTCCACTAGCTGGTGGTGCGATTTATCAAATTCGCAACTCTCATATCTTCCAAATCAAGATATATAGGTCTTTTAAATTTTTATTTGTGTCCCTTCACCCAATCACCATCTAAGATCTTCTTTGACCAGTAACTCTAATACCTTTGAAAACTCTCGCTACTATAGTATCTTACTTGGTTGCCAATATCCAACCCTACTTTATTAGCATAGCCAAATTAAAACCATATAGATCTTGAAAACTATACCTTCATACTATTTTTTCATTGCCAAACGATCCCATCTTAACCAATTAATGCCTTTTCCACTTTATCAATTCGACGCCCACTAAAAAGCATTACAGAGGACTCTTCTTCTCTCTCCTTTTCCATGCAAAACAAGAAACAATCTTCATCAAGTAAAAGTGTGTTAGGAGTGGTGTTCCCCGACACACTTCGACAACACAAATATCTCCATGAGCTTCCAATCTTTTTAGAAAGATGAAAAGTCTCTCTGCAGATATGCTAAAGAGGTTCGTGCACAAAGGATCTATCTGTCACAAAAATCAACACACATCTAATGCCTCGTCATTCTCTCTATCTCTCGACATCACCTACCCATTCTACCGTCACTCCTCCTTTTTCTTTCTTTTATATTTGTAATTGTATCTCTCGTACATAATAACATTTAGGTGTTTAAGAAATTTTTTCCTATATTTTTATTGTAGAAAAATGTTTATATCTTTTTCAAAATAGAGAACTAATTAAGAAATATGATGAATTAGCTTAGCAAACATCAATCTCAATTGCCACTAACATTTCTCCATCCACTTCATCTAATGTGAGTGATGACAATAAAGTGTTATACTCTTCTAGTAAAAAAAAAAAAAGTATTATACTCTTACATGAAAATGCATGTGAAAAGAATCTCCCAAGTTTCAACGTGAAAAGGAAATCATGATCAATTACAATTGATGGTCTTCTAAGCGAATAACCACCATAATTTGAAGATATATAGCAACTGACAACGTTTATTTTACGACATGTAATTGAAAAGGTCAAGTGTAGTATAGCCACTTATCCACAAGGGCAAAGACGGTAAAAAAAATACAAATCCTCATTGTTTTTTTTCTTTTCTTTCCGGATGATAGGGAATCACCAGCACCATTAAACATAACAACAAAAATGTGATTTTGCTTCAAATATGGTCCACCACAACTCCAAAACTATTAGCGTTACAGATATGTTGACTAGGCCGACGCTAATGACAATTTCATATTTTGGATCAATTGATATAGCGTCGGCCAAACATGATGCAAAACTAACGTTAGGTTTAAAAAACTATGGTACTGACTTTAGCATCAGTCCGATTGGAGACAACAAATACCTTAGCGTCGCCTGATGCCAACACTTAGGCGGTGTAAGAAAATTGTTGAGATGGTGGTGGTTGAAGAACTTCAGCTTTACACGTGGCTAAAATCGAAAGTCCAATGCATCAGACTACCTTTTCAATATAACTAATGTACTACTATACAAAAATTGGAAATTCAATTTCAATATTACTATTTTTTTTTGAAAGAATTTCAATATTACTATTATTTACCAACTAAATGCTATAAGAGTCACTACATTTGAAATGATACATCCAAAACAAGTTAATTAAACAACACATTTTTCTTACTCTACAAATGCAGTCGTCCTCATACATGTGCATTCCTTTAGGCAATATTTGGATCGATGGTGAGTGGTGGAATGGAGTGGGATGGAGCCACATTCCATTGTTTGATTTTGTAAAAAAAAATGGAATGGAATGGGATGTGATGGAACCCATTCCATCAAATACCACTCATTTACTCAATTTTCCATTCCTCCTAATTTGGAGTGTATACAATGAAATGGAACACATTAATAATACACTTACAATTTTGTCCCTATTTTTTCTATTAATTTTTTTTTAAAATTCAAAAAACTTCGTTATTTTTTTGTATTATCTTTTTGTATTATCGAATGGTAGTAGTAATACAACTAAACAAAAAATTGTTGTTGGATACGTTGTTTATCCATACAATGGTAAAACTTCAATTTCGATAAAACAATATACATGCTTGTTTCTTGTAAATTTCATGTTATTATATGTTGAATGTAAGCAATAATTTTTGGGAATTCTATCAAAACAATATGCTTGTATTTAAATTGTTTCCTGGATGCACCCAACCCTTCCGAAGAAATAATTTAGACTTTTTGCTAGAAATAATTTTGGCTAGTTTACAAATCTCATGTTATTATATCCTGAAATGATGTATCCAGTAATATAGTATATCCTGAATGCATATATTTTATATCCTGAACGCATAAAGTGGTATCCATGTTTCACAATTTCATGATTTTATTTACGAGTTCATGATTAAAGTTGATTTTATGCTTTTATTCTTGGATCTATATAATTATTAGGGAATTAGATTTTTGTAGTTGCAACCTTTTGTCAAAATTTCTGCAAGAACTTTTACATATCAACCATGAAGATGTTAAATGGTATTTTTTTTTAATTGTTATTAATGTTTATTCTACATATTGATGTTTTTTAAATAAAAGGGTAAAATTGGAATAAAAAACTTATAACTCATTCCGTTCCGTCAACTTTCCAAACAATGGAATGGAAAATTAGCTCCATTCCATCATAAAATATCCAAACAGTGGAATGATATCATTATTCCATTCCGTTCCGTTCCATTCCGCTCCGTTAGTTTTAAGTTATCCAAACAGAGCCTTAAGAATCACATGTTACTTCTGTCAAAAAAAAGGAAAGAATCACATGTTACTATAGCCACATAAAATTAAGGCCGTTACTAAAGTTTTATAGACCTTAGGCATAATATGAGAAAAGACCCTTCACATCATAATTTTTTTTAGCTTATTGTTGTGATTTTGTTAAGTCTTCATTTTATTTTTTTTTCCTACTTTTCACTACCAAATAATTTTTTTTAGACAATATCTGAAAATAAATCAAATACTTTATAGACACCAAAACAAAATAAAATACCGTAGAAGAGAACAATAACACCTACGAAGTAGACTGGAATTTTAGCGCCTGAAAAATAGAGACTGAAAAAAAACTGAGTGGGTCACATGATCCTAAATGCGTCTCACATTGGTTTCATGATCATGAATACGTCTCGCATGATTTTGCAATATCAAATTCAATATTGAAATCCTTTCAATCAATTCAAGAAAGTTGACATTACAATATTGATATAATTTATTTTTTTTGAATCGACAAGATTAAGATTAATTTCATAGGCTCATTTTCAACTAAAATATAATTTGTTTTGTTATGAAAATTATCTCAATCTCTTCAATAATAAATATCACCAATATTTTTAATATTAGTGAGACACATTATTAGGAACTAAGGGCCCAAAAAAATATCGTCAATTTATTCGATAATAAATTTTTTGGCACATTAGTAAGAAAAATCAAATTTTTTACAAGGAGGGTGTATATAGAAATCTGTGTAATACAAGGGTATATATAACAAATCTCATCAAAAGTGCCATAAACATTAACAGACTTGATCCCCCAGCCCTTCATCATATGAATATTTGGGGCCTTTTAGTGAACTTTGCTATATTAACCCTGTATAAACCAAATATTTCTATATACACCCCCTCCCTACAAATTTTTTTAGGACCCCTAAACCGTCACACTCCCAACCTATTCCTAGGGCCGGACCTGCACACAATTAACTAAGAGAACTTGATGACATACACATAATTAAATAAGATTTTTTAGGGGAAGAAAATTTGATAACATATACTGAATTGCATCTTTATCTATTTTGCCCTCGTGTTATCTAATAATTATTTATAAGATAAACTTTAAACCCTAAACATTGAACCGGTGGTCTAAGGTTTGAGACTTAAGAGTTTGTTCATCTGTAAGTCTTATATTCAAAATTTTCAAATGCTAATAATTTCGGTATTGGTTCAATCTTTACAGACTTTGCTATGATTTTAATTGAACTTCGTTTATGGACGATGATATTAGCCTCTTAAATTACTTAGATACTTAAATTGGATATCAATTTTCCAAAATATAAAAGTAAATAAGACAAGATTTTCTCCATTTGTACATCACGTGGCATAAACATCTTATACTTTTTTTTTTTACATCATAAACATCTTATACTTGAAAAACACAAACGTGCAAAAACTGACAAACAGAGGTGTGAAATCCCCTTACCTTAAATACAACCTCCTTGGTTAGGCTTTGTTTCTAAGTTTGGAGGGAAAGGGAGTGGAAGACTTGGAAAAAAAGGAAGGAGCGTGGAAGAAATAGAGGAAAATGGGAGAAGAAGGTTTTGGGGGGTTAACTTTTCTTTATAATACTAAACTCTCCTTATTTGGGGAAACTAAAAAATTGTATTTGAGGAGAGTTTTGAGTTTTTTTTAAAGAGTTTATATGAATTCTTTAAATTTAATCTATGTTGTTATATTGTTTTTAAAATTAAAAGTATAGTAATCATATGCATTAATTTATCATTCTTTAAAAAACTTCTCTTTTAAAAAAATTGAAAGATTTCTTCATTTTCTATCATATTTTCCACCACTCAAAAGCCTTCCCTTCTCCTCCTCTCCAAACTCACAAACAAAGCCTAATAGGCAACATGGAGGTTTGCTTACAGGACCACTCAACATATCACTGTGAGAAAAATGTGATTTGTATTTGTAGTGCTACCCACATGCTCAATAACACTCAATTTCTGTTTCAGAGTGTAGATTTAATGCGTTTCTATACGTTGGGTATTATTATAAATAAGGGAAATGCTAAATTGGTCCAAATTTATGACATTCTTGTTAGAACCAATAGCAATTACACTCAAAGAGAGGATATGACATTATTGATTGATTAAAAACTGATTGTACACTAGTACTTGATTTGAAATCTCACTTGCTCAAGTTCTTGATTTCAAATCTCTGCTTCCTAAACAAAGTATTTTAAGTACTACCACATATAAATTAACCAAATCATTTTGAGTACTATCACAATCAAGTTAATTACAAATAAAAAACATATGATCTTAATGAATATGATCAGTGTTGTAATCTTCATCAAATTCATTGTCACTATCAGTAAAATTATCTTTATACATGCTACCAAAAAAAAAACAATTTCAATGATTATTAACTTCCCGCCAAATATTGAGATAAAAGGAAGATACATCAGGTATTAAATAGTGACAACCCCACACAAGTTCTTCGGTGTACTTTTGGGCCTACAATCAAATGACAATTTATAATCACCACCATCAAATGTTGTTATGCAAAAGACATGACTATCTTATTGAGAAGGAAAAAACTAATCACCTGATACATTTCTTACCAAAACCTTGTATCCCAAGGCCCTGAAGTATGAAAGCTTGATAGCTAAGATAGCTACACTAAAAAAAGATTAAAAACTATGATAATTAATATAGTTATATCAACAATGAATCCAAAGGATCTGTCTCAGTCTAATTAGAGATAGAGTACCATGTTTGTGTGGTTTCAGCTTGAATTCATTGTATGCCTGCAAAAATATCATCACCATGACAAGTATGAAATAAGGAAGCCATAATTTTTGGCCCTTGATGATTCCCTGATGCAGTAATCCATTTGTTACAGAAAGAGGTATACCATGTTAACGGTTCTTGACTATTTAATGGGAAAATACATACTTATGCAGTTAAGCATTATAAACTATGATATAAAATTTACCATAAAAAAGCCAAAAAATACATGCATTACGAGTAAACAAAGACCATGAAATTTTGCCTGGACCACTGTGAGGCATGTGACTAAAGACAGCTTCCACTGCATACCCTTAAGCTCCGCAATAGTTGCAGTCTTCTGAACTTGAATATCTATGAAGCGCGAGCAACAGATTCATTTTTTCTACAACTGCAACAACAGAAACACTAGCTTCAAACATAAACCCTACAAAAGAAATTCAAAGTGTGATGAATTTTTAACCTTTTTAACCATACGAAAGAAATTCAAAGTGCGATGAATCTTTTTGTCCAGTAATGTGAAAAATCAGTAAAAAATCCCTGAGCAATTAGTATTATTGGAGGATTGGTGACAAAACAAATCCCTCAGTGATACTAGCGCCATATTACTGGCAGAATTTTCCATCAATAATGGAGAGGTAGTAATCCCTCAGTTACTGACAGAACAGACCGCTAGTAATTACTGACGAAATAATCCCCCAGTAATGCACCATCAGATGGTCCTACTAGATTTATCTGTTACCATCAAAGTTTCCATATGCTCCTTTTGTCGGAATCCAGTAGACTTCACTGAATCACAAGGGCTAGACTTTGCTCGGACGCCATTCTCCTCTTTCAGTGGTTCTGTCTTTTCTTTAACCTGTGAAGACCTCTTCCTTTTCCTTTTATTCACAGTGATTACCCGAGTTTTCAAATCACCTTCGGAAACATTACCATTTATATTCTCTTCATCTTTCTCTGTCCTTTTCAGTTACTTTACTTCAAATTCTTCGTTTTCATGGTTGACCGGCATTAATGGTCTTCCTCTTTATCCTCTTCATCGTTTACAAAATCCTCAACAATAGCATAATGCTTCTTCCCTTTTCACCGGCCTCTGCCCATAGTCATGTAACCTTGTTGAAAGAAAAGCACTCAAAATATTCACAATAAATCTACACAAGTAAAGCAACTATACTTGAAAGTCCAAACAAAGAACAAATATTTAATGACAATGAAAAATGTCAAACTTAGACCAATAGGTTTAGAAGAGGGTTGTTAAAACTGCACATCAATTTTTGTGAGATGCTACCTTCCAATCACTTTTCGACACTTCCTCTCGGATCCATTAACTAAAACTTGTAATCAATTATCAAGCATGGAACTATAATTCCTCTTCAGTTTTTTACTATGTTAGGATCAAATAAGAGTACATGAGTCAAAATTACTGATTAAGGCCAAAAGCAAGGTATTGTTACCCATGCTTGGGCTTTCAAATGTACAATAGAAAAAGAAAAAAAAACTAAGAACCCACGTTTGGATTGACGGTGAGTTTGACAGAATCACGTGAACCACCATGATTTTGACAAAAACTACACTTTAGAGCTTCAACAAAATCGCGGTGCCACAGTGATTTTGTCTAACTGTGATTCTGAACATGCACTCAGTTGTCAATAATCAGAATCAAAACAACAGACACAATTACTGTACTTGCATCTTACTTCTGCCCAAATTCTGAACAACCGATCAAAGGATCAATCTATCTCCATTTTTTCACATAGCAAAAATCACAAACACATATAACAGCGAAAATTACATTTTACATTTGAAATCATTCTCCATATCAACAAAATAACCAAACAATATCACAGATCACCTAATCCTAAATAGAACAAATGAAATCCTTTTCAATTTCTTGGCAATAGTTTAGAGAAACCCAAAATGAAAAAAAAATACTAAATTTCATATAAAAGAAACAAAATAAGCAGCTTATAAACACATATATTATGAACTTTTTCAAAGCGCATGTTCGATCTAGTACCATGAAAATGTAACAAGACTTCATCATCAATTCCACTGAATCTAAATAGCAAGAAAAACAAAACTATATATAAAAAAAATCTGAATCAGTTACCCTTTTCATTATAAGAAACATAACAAGGATAAGAAGCTACAAGTCAGTACGAAACTTGAACAATTTTTCATATATATTTTCATAGCTATTCTTTTACCATTTTCAATCAAACAATTTTTCCTTTCAACCTACGTTTCATTGTTAATCAATCTATTTTTCATTCAACCCACTCTCCTCAATAAAACCTCTAATGCAAGTTTCAACCATCTTCTTCTCAACATTAGCTACTTTTTTTTCTTCTTTTTTTTTCTTCTCAACAGTAGCTACTAATTTCACAATTTATGAGCTTCTTCCTTCCATAGTTTTGTTTGCGTAAATGGAGTGATATAATTTCTTACATCAATTTGAAATATTGAGTTATCGTGGCCTGACGACACAATTGAGAGTGGTCCATAATGTTGGATATAATGGCAATAAGTTATCTTTTACTCCTTTAATTATCTTTTCTTCTTACAATAATCTATAAGCTAGCTGATGATAAGCTGAAAAGCTAGCTTATAGCGGATGACTGATAGCTGATAGCTGATAGCTGATAGCTGATAGTTAAAAAAACTTGCTTATTAAAATTAATGTGTGTGGTAAAATTGGTTGTTGAACTAGCTGATAAATATAAAATGACATAAAATTACATATCTATTTTATTTATTTATTTTGTTTATAAACAATTTTACTTAATATATTTATTTTGAATATTTTAATTAATTTCATCTTCAAAATGGTAAATGTGGTATTAAATTAAATTGTGATTTTTGTGTAATTAAACTTTTTAACTTTGATATAATATATCTTTTTTAAAAGAACTTTCATATAATATATCTTTTTTATTTTTTGCAAATTATATTGTTTTATTTGAAATTATAAATAGTATGTAAAATAATAGATTGCAAGAGGGTCTATATGTATAAAAGGAAAAAAGAAAGTGCCATGGCTGTTAAGCAAACCGAAAAAGAAAAAAGACAAAAAAAAGTGGCAGTTACTTTGATAACGTGGTTTTAGTGGTCATTTATTTAAAAAAATAATAAAATAAAAATAAAGGTTAAAAATGGAAGAAAGTATAAAAAGCTAAAAACTATAAGCTAAAAAGCTACTTGAATTACCTTCTTAAAAAACGCTATAAGTTAGTGAAAAAAGCTTTTTACCAAACACATCTCATTTTATCAAAACAAGCTTATAAACTAGTCCAACAAGCTATAAGCTAGCTTATTTGTGTTACCAAACACAGCCGACGTATGAAAACTATGGCAGTGGCTAGAAGTGGTCAAAAATCATATTCATAGCTTTCTATTCTACTCTAGACCTTGGACATTGTTTGTGAAGCTCCATCGTGTTCAGACCTCGAGTACACGGATTCAGACACGCAGTTTTGTAAATCTTGGAAAGCAAAACCAGATATTAGATTGCACCGGAGGTCCACTGAAAATTTGCTTTCAGAGCAGTGACTTTTGTCACGGCACAACAACTCTCTTATATCTTTCTTAACTCTCTCAATTTTAGTTTTATCTTAATATTTCCAACACATAATTGACCCAAATATTTTTCATATGTTTTTCACCATATTTTGACAGGATTCATACTTAACCCATATTTTAGTCCTATTTTGTTTTTTCATAGTTTCTTTTCCCCTTCCGAATCTTCACAATATCACCTGCGAACGCATACTCCATTTGGTCTTAATTTTAAACGATTTTTTTACCTTTTAAATTTATTGAATAAATGATGTATGTGGTTTATAATATTTGATCATTTATATGATTTATTCGATGAATATAAATAGTAAAAAGTACTTATAATTTATAATCGGAGGAAATACTTATATATCCACTTTACTAACAATTGGAAAGATGATTATTATGACATTGTATAGTAGTATATCCAAAACGTTTATGTTCACTTGTAGTCTTGCTGCTTTGTGTTTAGTGAGTGTTATCAGGGCCGGACTTTGGGGTGTGCAAAGAGTTCAACGAAACTGGGCCTTCCCAAGGTATGAGCCTAAAAAAATTAAAAATTAGGCCTATTAGAATTGGATTCCCTTGCTTTTAGTGTTAGATGAGTGTTTTTTTGGGAGGGTAGTTTGAAGTTCCTCATGTATACGGTAGTGATTTTCACCTTTAGATGTACCGCATATATACGACACCTTGTATTTATCTTTTAAAAAATTTAAATAAAACATTATTCTTTTAAAAAAAATACATTTTTCTCTTTTCACTTGCAGAGCCGATCCTCCGGATTCGTAGGAACGGCCTGAGTGCTGTGGTCTCTTTTTGTCGCTGCTAGATCTTTTATTCCATTTGGTGCAGAATTGTATCTTCTTTGCCTCATCTTGGTTACTTGGCGCAAAATGCAAGAACTCGTTTATTCCTTTGCAGTTTAGTTGTTGTTGTGTTCTTTTTTTTTTTTTGAATAATAAGTTTTAAGAGTGGTCCATACTTCTTTTTTGGAGAGTGTGGTCCATACTTAATTAGTCAGACCGAAAGAATTATTTTTTTTCATTTTTATGGTATAAGACCAAAAAATTAATTAACTCATACAAATTGCAAAAACTCGTGCCTTGCGCATGTATTTCTTTTGATTAAGAAAATATATTATTTTTTTGTGAACATGTATTTCTTTTGTCAATACACGGATGAACAGTGCATGTTTCAATTATTTTGACAACAAATATTCTTTATTTTTGTTTTTTTAGAAAGCAAAATAATATCAGCCATTCTTCAGCATGATGCAGCTATGATGGCGTCCTGGATCGTAGGATCGTCCGCTCTTACATGCCACGACCATGTTGTCTGTCAACCTTGCTCTAGGTTGTTTTCAAGACTTTCGTGGGCAGGGTCGAGTTCCTGGTACAGGGACGTAGGGAAAATGGGTTGGGTTAGTCAATTTGGGTTATCCTTTTCAATTCGGGTTGGGAAAAAAATTAAAATTTTGTTTTCTATATTAAATTGAAACCTGTTTCTTTCATTCTCACTCAACTTCGCTGAGAGACTAACTTTAACCAAACATGCGACACCAACTAAAAGTTGACCCTTTTTTGATGAAGTTGTTATCTGTCGTTGGCTTTCTTCCTCACATAACCCTTGTTTTCAACGTCGTTCATTTTCTTCCCTCTCATATAATGATATAAACTCTTTTTTTCATTCATTTTCATCCCTCACAAAACACCAAAACTATGTTTTTCACATAACCCATAACACTGCATTTTGTTGTTTCCTCCCTTAACATTGCTTTACACATAACCCTTTGTAATGGCTTCAACGGGTAATGCTAATAGATCTTCTTCAACCCTTACTAGGGAAATTCCAAAAAATGTAATTGGAAATAAGAGTGATCCAACATGGCAATACATTGTTTCTCTTAATGCAAGATCAAGAAGGGTGAAGTGTAAATTTTGTGAGCTTTCATTTGCAAGAAGTGCTTACAGAGTGAAACATTAATTGGTTGGAACTAGTAAAGATGTTCAGCCTTGTCGAATGGTTCCTTCGGATGTCATTAATTTTCTTACTAACTGATTTACTAAAAAATAATTAATTTTGTGAATGTATTTAATATTTATTTTCATGTTGTTTTATATTGTAATAATTAATCAATGACACCGCTTTCTCTATATATCTCCTCTTAAAGTGTTAGCTAGGTGCGTTGGTGCCTTTCAAATATTTTCCTATATAAATATTTCTTATGTGGACACATCTTTATACACACAAAAAAGAAAAAGGAAGAAAAAAATAATAATTTACAAGACTTGCTCTTCCTATATATATGTGTGTGTTTGACAACTAACAATATCCATACTCATTCATAAAAACTTGACAGTAGCATGGCTTTTTATCGCACAAATCTTCCAACTCATGAACTTGTTCTAGGCATGATATACACAACTTTCTTCCTCTTGCTAGCAACAAATATAAACTCAGTACAAGCCCTTTCCTTCAATTTCACCAAGTTCCCTCTTCATGCTGTTTCTGCCGGTATAACCATCCAAGGGGATGCTGAGGTGTTAAGCAATGGAGTCACAGCACTGACTAAGCATTTAGAACCACCTCCAGGTACATTTATACAAAGCACAGGTCGTATTTTAACCTCACCTCTGTCCCTCGACAATCTTGCTAGCTTTGCCACTTCATTTTCTTTCGTAATAGAGCACACCAATGTGCTCCAACCAACTGATGGATTGATGTTCTTTATTGCACCTGAAGACACTGTGATTCCACCCAACTCAGAAAGAGGGCGTTTTGGAGTAGTTGATCTAAAAAATGCTTACAATCAATTTGTTGGTGTAGAGTTTGACCTTTATGCCAATAAATTTGATCCCAATATGAACCATATTGGAATCGATGTTAACTCTTTAATTTCAACCAAGATCGCCGAATGGGAATGGGTGAGTGGATCATTGAGTGAAGTAAGTGTAGCCTATGACTTTCCCTCTAAGACATTGAGTGTTCTTGTCAATTATGCCAATCGCAGAATTGCTACCCTTGTTAAAATAGTTGATTTGAAAACTGTGCTCCCCAACACAGTTAGGCTTGGTCTTGCTGGTGCTTCAATAACTGCAACAGCACATGATATCCATTCATGGTTAATTAGCATTTCAGAACTGAAAACAAATACAAGCAGTGCATCAGACAAGTTGCAAGCTATTTCTATATAAAGACCCTGCTAGTAAGCAGCTTGTGTCACCTGTACGTGATTTCTTTTAAAATAAAGACCATGCTTGAACCATGTATACGTATTAGTTAATTTCTCCTACATGCTAAATGTTTGGTCTACAATTATGCTCTTCTTTTTGTACTATGGTTTGGATCTAGTATCATTTTACTTTTACTAAATAGTTATGTTATTAATTTTCTTTTTGCATTTATTTACTAAATAGTTATGTTATTAATCTAAGGTAAATCGTATGTATCACACGTCGTACTTGTGAGTCGTAATAGAAAGGAAAATTTGAATAATCTATTTTAATGGAGTTGTCATAAGGTGTCTTGCAGGAGTATATTTCCTTTGATTTATAAGGATGCTGCCCATATCTAGACTACCACTGGATACTTGCTTGTTTCAAACCATAAATAAACTAATTTAATTTACAAACTTTAGAAGCTGGAGAAGTATTAGATAGAGGAATGGATAGGTCAGGTGGTAAAGACATGTAAACCTCTTCATTTAAGTCACCATGCAAAAAAGCATTATTAACATCTAGTTGTTACAAAACCATCCTTTAATGGTATAGCTAAGGCCAATAGGATTCTTATGGTGGATAACTTAGCAACATGGGAAAATGTATCAAACTAGTCAACTCCTTCTAATTAAGTGAGTCCCTTGGAATCGATTCTCATCAGTTTTGTGTTTTACCTTGTACACCCACTTGCAACCAATGGGTGTCTTGTTGCAAGTGTGAGGTTCTTTAATTTGATGGAATAAAATAAACAGCAAAACAAAAGCTCTTATAAGGAAATTGGGTATAAGGCATTGGAGAATGGTTGGTTTGTTTGAGATGGGAGAATCGTAGTCTTGAAGTTAGATGGGTGGTCGCCTTTACCTACTTGACTGTCTTGTGATAATAATTTCAGATTGAGATGAATTTTCATGGTGAGGTGAAGGTGGGTTTGCCCATTCCTAAATCAAATCCGGGACATGTTCTGTAGGATTTAGGAATCAACTTAATACATTCACATGAGAATCATAAGTTTTAGTTTTAAGAAACGGAAAATCATATTATAAGAAACATTTCAACTATAACGTAAGATTAACTTAGCTGCAAGGCATAAGAATACACACTTGTACTAACAGAGGTAAGAACACTTAATACAATACAAGCATATATAGTAGCACTAAAGTTCTAAACAAAGACAAAAACATAGCAGAGCCTAAAAACCCCAAAAGCAGCAAGAACACATCCCCTGCTACATCAAATTAGCAGCAAAAAGTCTATTGATTAAATCTCACCACAAACTAAAAACAAGCAAATGCAGACTGCAGAAGAATGAGAAAAACACCAAGAAAATATGCTAAAAAGGTCCACACCAGCAATACCACACGGTGTATAGTACCTTTAATATCTAATTTTAACATCTAATTTTTATATACTAGTGGACAAATTCTACAACATAAAACTGTCATGAAGCATGAAAGCTTATGAATGATTTCATATCTTATGGTTCAAATTCCAAGTAAAACAATACATTCTAGTAAAGTAACTTAAATCCATACTATTGAGCAATAATTCATATGTTCTGCACATATTTTTTCTATTTCTCTCTCTTAAAGTGTTATCTAGGTGTATTTGTGTCTATCAAATGTTTTTCTATATGAATATTTTTTATGTAGACACAAAGATTTGGACACATTATTATACACACAAAAGAAAAAGGAAGAAAAAATAATAATAATTAAGTAATATGTAATACTTTAAGTGAGATGATATTTGTACCACTATTTTAGGACAATTTTTGAACAATTCTCTCTCTCATACTCCCATCATGTGCTTACTCTCTTTCTTCCTTTTACTTTATTGTTGTTGATCCATAGGAAGAGAGAGAAAAAAGTTGTCTCAAGAGTTACATCAAATGGTTATACAAATATCATTATATTTTATTTTATTTTTATAAATAATTATACATGTTCATTTTCTCGGGTGTGTGTCTAAGTAATATATCTATGTATATGTGTGTGTGTGTGTTTTTGACAACATACAATCCACATTCATAACTTGGTATCAAACTTTACTTTACCATGGCTTTTTATCACACAAATCTTCCAACTCATGAACTTGTTTTAGGCATGATACACAACTTTCTTTCTTTTGCTAGCAACAAATATAAACTCAGTACAAGCCCTTTCCTTCAATTTCACCAAGTTCACTCCTAATGCTCTTACATTTCCTCCTGGTATAACCTTCCAAGGGGATGCTCAGACGTTAGACAACTTGGTCGTCGCACTGACTAAGCGTATCAAACTTCCTACTATACCAAGTACTGGTTGTATCTTAACCACACCTGTGTCCCTTTGGGACACTGCTGGCAATGTTGCTAGCTTTGTCACTTCCTTTTCTTTTGTAATAGAAGGCACTGATGGTTATGGTGATCCAACGGATGGATTGGTCTTCTTTATTGCACCGCAAGACACTGAGATTCCAGCCAACTCAGAAAGTCAAAATCTTGGAGTAGTTGATTCAAAAAATGCTTACAATCAATTTGTTGGTGTGGAGTTTGACCTTTATACCGATACTTATGATCCCAAATCTATGACATACCATATTGGAATTGATGTCAACTCTTTAATTTCTCTCAAGACTGTGAAATAGGAATGGGAGAATGGATCATTGACTAAAGTAAGTAGTAAGTATAGCCTATGACTCTTCCTCTAATACATTGAGTGTTGTTGTCACTTATGCCAATGGCGAAATTTCTACCATTTCTCAAATCGTTGATTTGAAAGCTGTTCTCCCCAACAAGGTTAGGTTTGGTCTATCTGCTGCTTCAATAATTGGTTTTGCACACGACATCCATTCATGGTCATTAACCACTTCACACTTGAAGACAACTACAACCAGCGCCTCAGACAAATTGCAAGCTATATATGAAAAATAATGAATGCATGGAGCTTATGATAATTAACAACTAAATAAAGACCCTGCTAGTAAGCAGCTTGTGTGGCCTATACGTGAACCATGTTTGAGTTAATGTCTATTGCAGGCAAAATGTTTGGTCTACAACTATGCATCTATCATAGTTTAAATGCAATTATGCTCTTTTCCTTGTACTTCATTTGTGGTTTGGATCTAGTGTCACTTGTACTTTTCTTTGCCTTTTATCAATAAAATTTCATTTTGCAACTAAAAAAAACAATTATGCTCTTTTTCATACTATATTTTGCATGTTTTATTTTTGTCTTAATATGTTTTCGGGTAAACATTCCCGAAGGTTCCAGCACCATTCATAATACAATCTCGAGCCGATTTTTAACCTGTTCAAGCTCCAAATCCAAGAACACACCTTAATACTCTCCACCACCTCATCGACCTCAAACTATTAGATATCCATAACTTGATTAGTTTGGTCTAATGCACTGTATGCATATGATGATAAAGACCATGCTAGCTAGCTTGTCTGAAGCATATGTTTCTGTTTTTTTTTCCCATCAAATTAATACCTAGTTAGTTAGCGTTGCTTAAAATTTGGCTCAACAATAATTTATGTAGTTGATTGCGGTTGAATTTATCTTAAGTCACAATTTTGATTGTCTTTTCATGTGACTGGCGCATGATTAACCTATATCTAAGTCATGAAACTCTATGTCAACTCTAGTGTTGAGTTTGTGAGGAGACAAGCAAATGCAGCCGTCCATAGATTAGTTAAGGTAGCCACATCCTCAGCTGGTTTCCAAATTCTGGTAGAAATACTAGATTGTATCGAACACATTTTAAGTAATAAAATGATATAAGATTTTTTTTTTAAGGAAAGAATATAAAACAAACACTACAAAAAGAAAAAATAAAGTGATTTTTTTTTATTTTTTTTTTTTTTTTTACAAAAAAATCTCAAACAAACGGGCCCTGATATCTTTAAAAAGTAAAATGGCTTAGAAAATTGCTCTTCTCCCATACAAAATTGTCCACTCTCATACAAACTGACCAAAATATTACTCACGTGATTTAAGTCATGTTCGCCTTATACCAGCGTGAGTTAAGTCATGTTCTGTAATTACCAACATGAGTTAACTTCCGTTGGAAAAAAAATTCCGACGGAACTTAAGTCCCACTGCTAGCTTTGCGGCAAAATTCTTGTTTTGTTTGTTTGTTTGTAAATTGAAATGAAACGAAATGAAATGCAGTAATATTCTTTGGTTTGAGTATGAAACAAAACAAGAAATTTTTGCATGGGATTGGTTGGATTCAGAAAAGATAGCGGGCCACAATGAGAGGTACTAGTAAGTACAAGTATATCATTCCTTTTCAATAGTATTGGGTCGTTGTTGTCTCTTCATTAATACCTCTAGCTAGGTTCATACTCACTCACACTTCAGCCACCATTTAAATTTCTTGGACATAGGGCAATCAAATTTGTAATAATAATAAATTAATACTAGTTGTTTTCCAATTTGTGTTATGATATTAATTGCGTTCTTAATTTTTTGAATAAATAAATTATATAGATTGTAGCAGCAGGACATAAGTCCAGCGGATTTTTTTTCTTCCAACGGCAATTAACTCACGTTGGTTATTATTATCGAACGTGACTTAACTCACGTTTGTATAAGGAAACATGACTTAAGTTATGTTGGAGGTATTTTGGTCAGTTTGTATGGAAGTGAACAATTTTATATGGAAGAAGAGCAATATTCAGTGACTTACACCTTGTTGTAAAGCCATCAAAATGTTCAAGTCCATAGTGAGGTGAAACACTCATAATTATTCATCTTTTAATTAATATTTAAAAATCAAATTTAATAAACAAATAATCACACTTTTTAACTAATAATATAAAGTGTCCTTGGTTTTTTGGTTTGGTGCGTTTACGTGCTTATGCTAGAAAACAATTTGATCTCGTTGAACTGCTACAATAATACAATTGGGATGCCCGAGGGGACAAGAGAAGAGCCATAAAAGGCCCAGCCTTGATTGTTGTAGCTCTTAATTTATTTCTAATGATTACTGCATCTTAAATTATATGTCGTTTTGGAGAATTTTTTTATCCTAAATTATAAGTCGTTTTATTATGCCAACACAATTTTAAATGCTACTATTTCTATTATACCCCCAACTACTTTGTAACAATCGCTGTAGGTTTGAGGCAAGGAAATCCAGAACTAGGTTGTCTTAGTGTCGTTGTTGTAATAGAGTTGGATTATAATGGACTTGACGTAAATGTAGGACTATGTTGTCTTAATGTTGTTGTTGTAATAGAGTTTCATTATAATGAAAAAATCTCTCGAAAGTGCAACATGATTTGACATAATTTTAAGTCTGGGTAGGAGCAACTGTGGATGCTTGCTATTGGGCCACTTGAGAAATATGTGTTTCCAACATCTTGTTGTGAGTGGCCATGACAATGATTTTATTTGCTAGCTGCTTTATCATCTAATTCGCAAAAATATAATTATCAAATAAATTCCACACCATTCCAAAAACTTACTTAATAATGGTTGTGCATATTTAAAATAGGCTCAAATGCACATTTGGTTTCCTTATTTACATATTTTTAGACATTTAAAATCAGCTTTTTGGTCCATCTCTTTTTTTTTTTGAAGGACGGTCCATCTCTTTTGAAAGTCAATGAAACTTTTTTGATCCTTTACTTATTTTCATGATGTGGCATGCTCATTAATATTGTGGCACAACTAAGTTGGCTGAAAATAATTCACATCAGCATTTTAATTAAATATATAAATAATTTATTTAAAAAATGATAATTTTAATTTATTTAATTAATAATTAAAAAATTAAGAATGTCTCTTTACATTCTGCAAGTTCTCTACTGTAAAAAAAATCACAAAGAAATCAACCGAAAAATCAAAAACCATTGTCATGCTCCTTCATTTTCTCAAAACCAAAAAATCATAAACAATCTTGATGGAAAACCATGAAATTGTCAAATTTTCTTCTTTCACCCCTAATTTCCAATCTCGAATCCTTCATGCACTTATCAATCAAGCTTACATCGCTCCTTCCCAAGGAAATAACGCATGTTGAGATCCTTTGGAGATGCCATGGTAAAACAAGTTATCTTTCTCATAGGTTTTACACTACCTAGGTCTAACTACTTGTAATGAATTGTGATTATGAGCAAAAATATAAGTAAAGGATTGATGTGTTACAACTAAATAAGATAAAATATGTAAATAGGGGATCAAAAGTGTATTTAAGACTTTAAAATAAGTTAAAAAGTATAATAAATTGTAAATAACTAAAAATAAAAGCTAAGCATAGAAAATTTGTTTGCCTCCTAATAAATGCTTCTTTAATGTCAATAGTTTGATGCATGATTCATTAGGGTGGTCAAAATGAGATGGACAACACATCATTGCCTTTTTTTTCTTTTTCTTTCCGTAAATGTGATTTGGGGTCCATTTCCTTTTTAGTTGAACTTTTCTGAACAAGGCACAAATAAATCTATGACTTAATCCATTTAGCCTTGTTCTCTTTCACCCTCCATTTTTTCAATTGTATCCTCGTTTTCAACTAATCCTCCATTATATCCAAAAGGGATTTCTTACTCTTTATCAACAATGAACACTACAAGAAAACTGAATTTTAGAGTAAAAAATTAGCATCGGTTTTTTCCTTGTTAGAGTGGGTTTTTGGCCGACGCTAAAACACAGTTTTCTTGTAGTGGAAGAAGCACTTATGTATTGATGATTGATTTATATGTGTTCTTCCTCTATTTTAATGACTTTTTCAGCAAATGTCCGTGAGTAAGAAAGCTTTAGTATATGAGGCATGTCCATCTCTTATAGTACTCGTAGCATGCCCCATCCCTCAATTTTTACTACAAATTCTTCCTTACTTTCTTCTTTCTCAACACCCTCTTCAATATCATTAATGCTTTCCCCAAACTCATCATCACTACTTATATCACTATCTTGTTCGTCAGGAGTGGTTTGAGTGTTGGTCTAAACATTCATGATGTTTGATACTTCGGTAAGTTGTATGCCCGTTGTGCCATTTGACATGTTTTTTTTATTCTTTCAATGGTTAATTTCTGTAGTTTGGTTCATGAACTGGTTCAAAGTATCCTCCAATTTTGTGAGTTTAATCTTGCATTCTGTTCATGACAAATTGCTGATATTGTTGCAGAGTTTCCTCCAAGGTTGGAGATTGTCATATTCAAGGAGATCTTGTATGTCTTGTTAATGAGGAATGCACCATCATAGTGTTGCCATTGATCTTACTCATGGTTATGAGTATAATATATAATAACTGTTAAAACCATGATCATTCATGGTTTCAGTTTGTTAAGAATCTGAAATAGAAATATAGCTAACAAATGAAATTCCTTTGGCTAGCAAATAAAGGTTAGGATACAAACAACAATTATATATACAATATACTAAAGTGTAAAAATACTTGACACAAGTAAATTTTTTTGCGATGCTTCAATATCTTAAACATAAGTCTCCGACAGTGACAAAGAAATACAAGATGAGCCTTTCTCTCTAGCATTCCTAACCAAAAAACAAAATTGTCCCTTCAAATATGAACTTTTGTTGTATAAGCTTTTGAGCGGGATTTTTCTTGTTTGGTTGTGCCTCATCTTGTGCCAAGCTAAAAGAAGGATGAACCAAGCCAACTACACCAAAAAGATAAGGTACAACCAAACAACAAAGATCCCGCTCAAAAACACCCAAACAAGAGACACCCACATAGAAAACTATCGGCTCAAGGAGAGAATTGGTTGCACCATCCACTCATAGTTAGAGCAAGGCGAACCAGGGTGAGACTTTGCTTGTGCTTAGCTTAGATAATTTTAATGTATTTTTGCTTCTTTTTTTTTAAAAAAAACTTTAACTCGTGTCTTGCATGTATGACTTTATTTTTGGGTTCTCCCATCCCAACCAATTTTTTTTTATTTTTTATGTATGAGATAGGAATTGAACCGCTCACCCCATGAATTAAAGAGTTCAAATTCCTTACCACTTAAACCAATCAATTGTTAATGCACAGATGGTTTTTTTACTAAAAAATATTGTATTAGCAACAAAAAAGAATATAATAAAATTATATTAATAAACAGGGATAACGGGTATAATTTTTTTTCCTTCTCTTTTGTCACTACACAGATGAATATTGCATGTCTCAATATTTTGACAACAAACATTCTTAATATTTTTTTTAAGAAAGCAAACTATATTATTAGCCATTCTTTAGCATGAGAGTTGCAAAAGATAAACAAAAAGAACAATCCGTGCTACAAAGTTGCAGTACAAGAGGAAACTTATTTGAATCCATTCCTTTCCCTCGTTCTCTCCTTCTTCTTCCTTCATCAAGTTAGAGAGAAGATCAAGAGAGAGAAAAAAATAAAAACAAGATTAAGAGAGAAAAGATCAAAATGGAGATAGACTCAAATATATTGGAGAAACGGATTTAATAAGCCTTAGAAAAATTTCTTGACTATATCACATCTATCGCATTCGGGATGGCAAATAATACGGCTGCCTTAAGTGTCAACCGGCGTCACATATTTTAAGCCTACAAAATTTGTTATTTTAATTTGTGGTACAATATAGATTAAGAATACAAGAGTACAAATACACCTCAATTTACAAGTGTACTGTAGAAGTTCCCATATTTACTTTCATGTTTTTTTATATTGTAAAAATTAATTATACAAGACTTACAAAGAAGTCGAATTTTGTTGTTAATTGAAGGTCTCATTTCAAATTTAGCTTTAAACGTTTAGACCTTTTGGAACTATGATGACACCACTCTCTCTACCCCTCTCCCTCTCTCTCTAGTGTTAGTTGAGTATATCTATCAAATATTTTTCTATATGAATAATTTTTATGTGGACACAAAGATTTGAACACATATTTTGGTTACAAACACAACAAAGCAAAAAGGACGCAAAACTAATAATTAAGTAATATATTTTTGTAAATAATTATGTTATGTTCATTTTTTTTGGATATGTGTCTAAATTTTTCTGTCGAGACAAGAATTGCTCTTCCTATATATGAGTGTGTTCGACAACTAACTATCCTCATTCATAACTTGGTATCAAACTTGAGTACCATGGCTTTTCATCACACAAATCTTCCAACTCATGAACTTGTTTTAGGCCTGATATACACAACTTTCTTTCTTTTGCTAGCGACAAATATAAACTCAGTACAAGCCCTTTCCTTCAATTTCACCAAGTTTACTCCTCATGCTGTTTCCGGTATAACCTTCCAAGGGGATGCTCAAGTGGTAAACAATGGGGCCATGGCACTGACTAAGCGTTTAAAACTTCCTTCAGGTACAACTAGACCAAGTACAGGTCGTGTCTTATCGGCACCTGTGTCCCTTTGGGACACCGCCACCGGTAATGTTGCTAGCTTTATCACTTCATTTTCTTTCGTAATAGAGCACACCCAATGGGGTCAACCAACTGATGGAGTGATGTTCTTTATTGCACCACAAGACACTGTGATTCCATCCCACTCAACAAGTGCACGTTTTGGAGTAGTTGATATAGAAAATGCTTACAATCAATTTGTTGGTGTAGAGTTTGACCTTTATACCAATCATTATGATCCCAAATCTATGACGTACCATATTGGAATCAATGCCAACTCTTTAATTTCTCTCAAGGTCGTGAAATGGGAATGGGTTAGTGGATCATTGACTCAAGTAAGTATAGCTTATGACTCTCCCTCTAACACATTGAGTGTTGTTGTCACTTACGCCAATGGAAAATTTTCTACCATTGCTCAAATCGTTGATTTGAAAGCTGTGCTCCCCAACATGGTTAGGTTTGGTCTATCTGGTGCTTCGATAACTGGTGTAGCACACGACATCCATTCATGGTCATTGAGCACTTCAGACTTGAAAACAACTACAAGCAGTGCCTCAGACAAGTTGCAAGATATATATGATAATTAAGGCATGCATGAAGCTTATGATAATTAACTACTATTTCTAAATAAAGACCCTGCTAGTAAGCAGCTTGAGTGACCTGTACGTGATTTCTTCGAAAATAAAGACATGCTTGAACCATGTAATAGTTAATTTCTCTTACATGCTAAATGTTTGGTCTACAACTATGCATCTATCATAGTTTAAATACAATTATGCTCTCTTTTTTTTGTGGTTGTTAACTATAAATACACCATTTGAAAAACAGAACTATGATTATTATTATTATTTTTTTAATCAGTAAAAATTATTAAAACAGTTGAACTAAAGATGTACTTATAGTTAACAACCCCAAACTGATACAAACCTGTACTAAAAGATAAAGAAACAAAAGTTGTATTGCAGCACCAGATCCCGGACACCACAAAACAAGCATAACTGCCAGCTACAACAACACAACAGGAATACATGCAAAATAAGACTAAACAGCTACAGCAGCCTAGAAAACACAAAAGGAAGAAAACAATTCCTACTTGCCCATAAACACCACAAGGCTGAAATCAAAAACTGCAGCAACAGACAGTTAACCATAGAGCAGAGGCGAGAAAAACTGAGCAACCCACATGAATGCAACAAATCACAACAACAAAAATGCAGAAAAAGACATCTTTGCGCTCGAAAAAAAAATACCTCCACTACTGATACACAACCGCAACAAGAGGCTCCGATGCAAAGCTAGATCAGAAAGGAGGAAACAGGGAACACAACAGGCCACCAAACCACTCAGCACACCCGTAACTAGGGGTGGAAAAAAGTTAGGCTGAGCTAGGCTTTGCAAGGCCTAAGCCTAACCAGTAAAATATTTTAAAGCTGACATGATAAAAAATTTAAGGCTAAAGCCTAGTTAGAAGACAATTTTTTTTTTTAAACAGCTAAATTTATTTAAGGCACTACCAAGCACAAGACGTACAAGTGCACGCAATGAAAGATTACACGAAAAGATCGTTTAAAGACGAAAAACCCAAAGACAAGCAAACACCAGCTAGCCAAAAGGCAAAAGAACAAACAGCAGTAGCTGCTGAAACCTACACCAGAAGTAAACAATACACTCCCCTCACTGTACAAAATAAACAAACCACTAGCACACGGGCATCAACCGAAAACGCCTCCCCTCAAAACTCCAAAACACAAAATCAACACCTCCCTTGCTAATAATAAGTTTTGAAATATAGTTAGCAACATGTATTATTTTTGTCATATTTTGAGAGGGGCCATACTTCAATTTGGATAATTTTTTATCAAGAAGTCGAAATTCAGTTTGGGAAGTTTGTGAAAAACATGTAGGGAAGTTGCTCTATCTTGTTTTCAATTACTGAAATATGGTTTTATATGTCTTGATTTTTTTTTCATACAGGTTACAGGCAAGTGATTTGGATTCATGTGAACTGATGAACAAACTAATAAACTCCTTAGTTTGCAAGTAAGAAGGTAATCGTTAGACTTTAATCAATGCTTCATTATTTTATTAATTATTTATTAGCTTAAATTTCTATTATGTAATAAAGCATGCGATAACTTGTTGTCGCTAATGTGTGCGTATTTACTTCGACTAGTAACTAGTGGAAAATAAACATTTCACAACAAGGTTTTCACAATCGGTGGATCAAATACCTGACGTGAAAGGTTTTCACATCGATTGGCGAAATACTTGAGGGAAAAAATAGTTACTAAAGAGTTTTCATATTGGTAGGAAAAGATAAACACGGTAACATTTTTGAAATTTTGATGAACTATATTTCACATCAGTCACATAATATATGTGGGGAAAAGCTTTTCACACTTTCACAAATTTTTTTCGTTTTTCCTCTTCTATGAGAACACATATTTGTTTTCCTTCTCACACAAACCCTAACTCTCGCTCAATCAATCATTTTCCCTCTCCTGATCTCACATGAAACCTAACTTAATCGTCGTCGTTCTCACTCAATACTTATTAATTAATTTTTTTCTTTACTTTTTCCGTTTTGTGTGAATTTGTGAGTGATTCTTGTTCATTAATGATTTGCAGGAACATGGACAAGAGTATTAAAGAAGTTGCGGCGATGGACCCTGTTAAAATTGAGAAGGTCCTCAAAGTTTCCAATTCACTTGGTCTTACTCTGAAATTCGTCCTCACTACCCATTGTCGTTAGTTGGTTACCTTCTCTTCCTTTACTACATTCATAAATTAAACTATTTAATCTATAAATTAATTTTAGATACAAAAAAGCACAATTTTTTAAATATGTGTAAACTTAGTATAAGCTAAGTTGTGAACCCTAATGTAGGTAACGGTGTCTAGAACCTATTAAGAGGCAAGAGTTGTTATTGAGAAAATTGTAAGTAAAATGTGGAAATTATATTTTTCGAGGTAAATGTGGAAACTATATTTGTGTTTCAATATTTGAGTCACAATATATGAAGTTATATGCATTTGACGCATTTGCACAGTAGACTTCTTTTTTCTTTTTGTATCATTCAAATATAACTTCTTTGTATGCATATGTACTTTTTTTCTCTATAGAATATTGATGTTGTTAGTTTGAAGATTGATGTGTAAAAATATCAAATTGGATTGATCAGTATAACTTCCTTTAGCCATTCAAATATGCATATTATTTTTATATTTTTTAATATAACATGGTCTCGAGTTGATTAAGACAACATCAGCAAAAAAGCATGAATTTTAAATAAATAAAAATATAGATCTCACATCGGTGGAAAATAGAGCAGATGTGAAAAGAGTAAATTAAAAAAAAGATTTTGCATCGTCGGGATAAGGAAAGATGTGTAAACCTAGTAAGATTGTGCCAACTGAGATGGAGTCATGATGAAGGAAGTATCAATTATTAAGCCAAAAAGAAAAAAAGAAAAAAAAAAAAAGCTAGTAGGATGGCGTCAACTGAGATGGAGCCATCCTGAAGGATGATGGTGCCATCTCAGATGGCGCCATGTAAGGGGAAAATAGAAAGTAGGGTAGATTGGATAATAATTGAGATGGCACCATGTAAGGGGAAAATGGAAAGTAGGGTAGATTGGATAATAATTTTGAATGTAAGGTAGATTGGACAATTATTTTCAAAAGTAGGTTAGCAGAAAAGAAAAAAAATAGTGAAAAATTATCTATCACATCGGTGTCAGGCCCAAATGTGAAAAAATGTGGATAGACCACATCACCTTACTTCCACCCAACGTGAAAAGTGTTTTCCAACCGATGTGAAAACTCCTTTATGTAGTAGTGATCGATGCAGCTCGTCGCTTTAGCACCATCAGTTTTGTGTGGTTTGTTAGCGACATGGATTAAATTACATCGTGATGTTCTATCATAAACCATATATGTATCTAACTCATTAGTTTTTAGATTTTTCTTAATAGGTTTCTAGGTATTCCTCTGCTTTTAGCCTTTTGACTATCCTCCATATGATATATCTTATTTTCACATGTTCAAACCACCTAAACTTATTTTCTACCCGAGTATCAACTTAATACATTTCCATATTTGTGTCAGAAAACAAGAATTTGCATGTGAACTCTATAAAATGTTAAGTTCTTACTAATGATACAATGCCAATACACCAACTTAACAATGGTCTTCTTTGAAGATTTTATCATTTCTTGTTTTCCAAATCACCAATAAAGAGGCATGCCAAATTAACTTAAATCCCTTACGAAACTTCTTGTACTAAACTTTCCCCTTTCCAACATTCAAAGTGCACAAACAAATTTTGAAGAATAATGAAATTGATATCAAGCCAACAAAACACCTTTTCCCAAACCGTAATCACCGCATGTTAATGCAAGAAGAGATGGATATAAGTTTCCAACCCATGCTCACAAAGAACACAATTTAAGGTCACTTCAAATGATAAAACATTTCTCCGAACTAGGTTGATTTTTGTGGAAATACAATCGAGGAGTAATTTTCACAAAAAAGATTAAACGGTGTCGAACTTTACAAATAGACACAAACAACACCTCTTTCGAAGTACGCAAAATAAAATATCATCTGGAATAACTTAGTTTGCCTCTTAGACATAGATCTACATAAATGAAACAAAAAAAACACATCAAAATGACCAATCATTCAAAAAAAAGTCAAGAGAGAATATGCTCTCATAGTCATCATTAATTTCTACAAACATCTAAATATTGCATTTGACAAGATGTTTATTTAGTTTGGTGTTAAGTAACTAAAACACTCACTTTTTGAATGCTCTTATTGGTCTCCTAATTAAATTAAGAAAATCACACTTTCTAAACAAATGTAAAACAATGTCATCAGTTTTTTAAATTTGTACGTTCACGTGTTTATGCTACAAATTACAAAACAATTGGAATCTTGTTAAGCAGCTACGAAGAGAATAAGGCAACGTTCACTAATATAAAATTATTTTATTATTATAAATAAAATAACATTATCTTTTAACGAATAATGTCTTATCTTCAAGTAATGGCATCTAGTATTTTTTTTTCCTCCTCTTACATCGATGCCAACAAAATTGCTCTTTAAAATAATACATGTTAAAATATTTAAAATAAAACTTGATTTCTTGATTTAAACAACTTTTAATAATAAACTATATATAATTCCCTCAAAAAAAAAACTATATATAATGTATTTGTCTGCTTCAGAATTAAAAAATATTTATATTTGTTTGCTTCAATTTGTAATAATATTGCATGTAACTCGTGTATTTATTTTCTTTTCATTTTCGTACATTGAAGACTGTTTCATTCACAGTTGTCAAATTTTCTAACATATAGTTGCATGTTAATTAAGTATACAAATACATCTCATCACAAATCTACAATAATCCTCATTAATTCAATACTCAAAAACACAACTTCCACACTAGCTACGATGACTTTCTCCAGCTCAAATAATATTTCATTCATTTTTTTAGCCATCTTCACAACTTTCTTTCTATTGTTAGCAACAAAAACGAACTCACAAAAAAGAGTTTCCTTCAATTTCACCAAATTCAGCTATAGTCAATCTGATCTAATTTTCCAAGGGAGTACCTATATTTATGGTGATGGCGGTGGTTCTATCTTTGATGGTGCCTTGGCATTGCCCAATTCTATGCTGGTTGGTCCGAATGTAGGTCGTGTTTTGTATTCAAAGCAAGTGCCCATTTGGGACAGTACCACCGGCAACGTTGCCAATTTTGAAACTTCGTTTGCTTTTGAAGTATTCAAGGATAGATTTTCTCCCGCCGGTGATGGAGTGGTCTTCTTTCTTACCGATCCAACAAGCGCCAAGAATATTCCCGACAACTCACGTCAAGGACTTCTCGGAGTAGCTAATGCAAAGGATGCTTTCAATAGATTTGTTGGTGTAGAGTTTGATAGTTTTTCTAATCCATGGGATCCCAACTATGCACATGTTGGAATTAATCTCAACTCATTATATTCGGCCAACGTAATGAAATGGAGATGGGTCTATGGGATTGTGACATTGGTTAAAGTAAAAATCATATATGACTCTAGCTCTAGTACCTTGACTGTTGTTGTCACCGATGAAGATGGTCAAATTTCCACACTTTCGCAAACGCTTAATTTAAAATGGTTGCTACCAGAGATGGCTATGGTTGGTATATCAGGTGCTGCAGGGATATCTCAAATAAATAGCATATTTTCATGGTCTTTTAGTTCAGTCTTGGACACAACTACAAGGAGCAGCTCAAACAACCTCAATAATGTTACTGCAAGCTATTGATGATTTATTTAGTAATTTATTGTATGTGTTGTATGCATATGGATCCACTTATGTTGATTTATATTTCTAAATAAAGTTCATGTTTGAGTTTGTGTTGTTTTAGATTTATTCAAGAAAAACTCTTGTAGCTGGATTTATTCAAGAAAAACTCTTGTAGTTGGATAATACACTCGATCCGAAGACTATTATAAACAAAAAATACGTTTTTATTTTCATTGAATAATTGATGTATCTGATCAATAATATAGATTAGATGCATCAAATACTCAATAAATCTAAAAGGTGGAATGTTCCAAGTAATAAAATGCTTTATAGTACCAAATATCTTTCCTAAAAAAATAAAAAAAAACCAAATATTGTTCTCAAGGATCGAATATCAATTATCTACATACAAATCAATTACTATTTGACCGAGAAACAAATTTTACTGTTGATCAAATAAAATTGAAAAAACCAATTAAAAATATTTTCCAAACACTTGATTTGCACAAAAAGAAAGTGTTGTATATTGGCTTCAAATTGGATTTGCAGAAAAACCTAAAATCGTATCACGATTTCTGGCACTGTGACACGATTGGATAGGCAGTGAGCAAGGTAGTTTTGAGACGGAAAATCGTGCCACGATTTGGGAAATCGTGACACGATTCAACTACTTCCTCACCAAGTTTCCCTTGAAAGGGACTATTCACAAC
>Ga0228710_1002473_pt1 | contig 29146 bp, 21 predicted proteins | sample MedpolnodulmetaG_FD_177995 | JGI IMG/M metagenome (GOLD analysis project Ga0228710, IMG submission 177995) | Root nodule microbial communities from Medicago polymorpha collected in Santa Monica, California, United States - pink nodules | ecosystem: Host-associated > Plants > Roots > Nodule...
CTACAAATGACATGAATTAATTTTAATAATCTTTTTATTATTTACGTCAATGCATAAATAAAAATCCGTTAAGGAAACCTGGCAAAATAAAATCGGTGCTCATTTTTTTTTCTTCTGTATATTTTGTTCATTTGTTCGACTGCAACCGTAGTGCATCAAATAATTTTGATTGAAATCATGGTGCATTAACTTCTCCTATCAAATAGAGATAATATTTTAGATAAATTCACCAAATTATGATTGTTGTTTCTATTATAAGCTTTTTCATATTTATTGTGTACATAAAAGAAAACATTGGTGCATTAAACAACAATTTCAAAATAAAATCGGTGCTCATTTTTTTTCTTCTTTTGTATATTATGTTCATTTGTTCGACTGCAACCATGGTGCATTAAATAATTCTGATTGAAATTATGGTGCATTAACTTCTCCTATCAAATAGAGATAACATTTTAGGTAAATTCACCAAATTATGATTGTTGTTTCTATTATAAGTCTTTTCATATTTATTGTGTACATAAAAGAAAACATTGGTGCATTAAACAACAATTTCAAATTCTGACTTTCTGCACAGCATTTTCGGTTACCTAAGCAAATTCCATTTCCGTTTTTTTTTTGCTCATTTTCGGTTACCTAATCAAATTCCAATTCCATTTTCGGTGCTCATTTTCCTATTATAAACTCTATCATATTTTGTGTGTACATGAGAAACAACATTAAATGAGTCTTTCACTAATAGGTTGCCATGTGTACTTTTAAAAAAAATAGCGCAATTGTATATAATAGAGATAGAGATAGAGATGTTGTCTTTAGTTAATTAAACTTGTCGAGTGAAACCTAAGACTATTGAACATGGATCCTATCTTAGAGATAATTGATTCACATTAAATGAAATGTTTAATAGTCTTTCCATTCATTTCCCTTAATCTTATCACTTTTTGTAGAATTTTTCTTTATAGAGGCACCACTCTCTTGCTTCGCCCACGACATCCAAATTTGTTGGGCCGGCGCTGCTAAGATTATAACTCAAAATCACTCAACCCATAGTCTTTTATTTTCCCAAGGATTCCCTCTTTTAGTCTCTCTCAAGTTATATTCTATAAAACATTAAACTACACTATGTATGGTGTCGCTGTTGTGGCATCCGCCTCTCACATGATACCATTATGTTAATTGATATAGGCACTTAGGCTCCAAGTTTACTAACTGAAGTGTTACGAAATCTCCTTTAAGTATAAGCTTCATATGAGTGAATAGAAGAATAAATTTTGCATTGTAACTGAGAAACTAACTATTGGAAGCTTTACTTCAAATGATATTGATATCCAATCTAAACCTTAATTAGGTTTCCCTAATTGACTCGTGTGTTATATATATAAGTTGTAGCTAAAGAACAAAGATGACAGAAAATTAAAATGAGCATGAGTAACAAAGTAACAGCCACGGATCCATGTATATTGCATTCGGGGCAAGTACAACCACTGAATTAATTATTTTGTTTCTTTCAAAAATAATAATTATTTTGTTGTAAATTATTCAATAGTTTTATTTTTTTTCTATGAAAAATCACATATACATTTGTATGAGAGATAAACTGCTCAATAATTATCTGGTCACGTACATTTAGAAAATGAATTTGATAGTGTAGAAAATTAAAAAAAAAATAATTGTAATTTTAAAATATAAATACATGTGGAGAATTATAATTCATAGATTTTTTTTAATAAATTATAAGTCATAGATATCTAGGTGTCTTTAATTTTTAGATACAAAATAGTATAACTTTCTTAGTTTAAATTTTTATCACTCATACATTGATTTTTTTTATAAAAATAAAAAATAAAATTACGATATAAAATCTTGCCCCCACCGATTGAAATTTTTTGATCTATCATATTAAGTCGCCATCTTTCTATAAACTAATGTTACCCGCTAGCTTTGTCAAATGCTTCTCGACGTTTTGTGAACCGACATTGTTATATTACATCAAAGTGATCAAACGATTTTGTATTGTCAATAAGGAAAGGATAATCTGCATTCCATGGATTAAAGACAACTAAAATATTGCTATAAACCTTAGGATGCAGATTATCTAATCCTTACCCAATATTTCTACCGACTCCATCATAACAACATATATCTCTAATAGAAAATGGAAACTATCAACTTAATTTCAGTTCTGCATTGGTGATAAGGAAGAGATAATCTGCATTCCAAGGCTTAGATACCGTTACGCATCGGTTGTTCTAAACCTCAGGATGCAGATTATCTCATCTGATCCCAATATATCCTCATTCAACAAGTGTGTTTAGTGTTGGTACTAAGGAAGATGTAATTTGAATCCCAAGGACTCCAATTGCAAGTAGTATTAAGAAAATGGGAGTACAAGAAAGAGCATGAGCAAATACTATAAGGAAGAATACTTGAGTTAGGTTTAATTGAGAGTCATCTGCATCATCATAGGAGTTTATATTCTGCTTCAAATATATTCGATTAAGAATTGTTTGCCAATCATTTTTTTAGGATTCTTAACTTGACCGCTTTCCTGAAAAGTATATAGATCACTTGTTCATGACAAAATGTCACGTTCAAATTCAATATGTAGGCTTATACTGAAATTTGTCTTTTTTTCGATCAGAATAGATACCAACAGATGCAGAGCCACAAGGATGCACCACCGTGCAATGAGATTATCTAGCTTCATGGAAACACTTAATTCCATAAAGAATATATATCAACAAATCTAACACTTTTGGCAGATGTTCTATACGTGAGGACCATTGAGAGTGTTACTCTTGAAGTTTATTTGAATGGTATAGAATATCTCAATTTGTTGAGGACAAGCCCATAATTGTCACGGTAGGCAGGAGGACCATTTTTTTTTGAAGGAAGGAGGACCATTTTGTTATCATTATTAATTTATAACAAATAAAAATAAATTCATGATCATTATTTTTGTGTAACAAGGTATTCTCTATGTGTATCGAAAGAGGCAAATTCATCGAATCGGATAAGAAAACAATGGACGGTAAAGTCCTCCTTCAAGAGTTTTAAAGCTTTACCTTCATAAGGTAGGATTCAAATCTAATACCTTCGGTTTAGATGGAAGAACCTAAAACATTTCATACATGTGCTCTTGGGTTCATGATCATTGTTAAAAACTAAATTATGCTAGAACAACAACTTGTAACATAAGATAAAAGAAATGATAAAGTGCATACAATGAAACATAATGCTTGGTTTCGAAGTTCGTCCAAGTATGCTTACTTCTCCAGCTACACTCCAGTTGTAGTTACGTCTTATTGAAAGTGAATAGGATCAGGGTGTTAAACTGTATAATCACTTGTAGTATTAGATAGCTTGCAGAGCAAGTTAATTGGCCACTCCATAGATCCTTACTATGTACTAGCATCACATGATTCTAATCCTAGCTAATAGTTTGTTAGAATCATATTAGACAGCTATATATAGCTTTGTTGTAACCTTTTTCAATTCATTCAATGAATCTAGAATTTTCTCTAATTTTCTCTGTTTCTTCTTCCTTAAGCTTCTGCATTTTCTCTGATTCCACCATGGATATGGTGAAGTTTAAGATAGGGTTTACGGTGTTACAACTTACGTATAAATACTATCGTCCAAAATACAATGTTGCAGATGCTTTATTCATACACAGACACTTTCACCGTAGTTTCCACTAAATGAATAAGACATATTGTATGCCTGTTATTTTCGAGAACACTTTCAACACTAGGTGTAAGTAACTTTAATAAGCCGGTTGTGATAATATTTGTTGAAGAGTTCGAGGAGCTGTAATTGGCTAAACCTTCAAGAATGTTAAGATGCCTTAAAATCACATCTCTACCAAACAACTTAATGCATTAGGTTTATGGGTCATCTCTCTTATATATCCAACATTTCCTCCACTCATTGTCAATATTAGACTAACCACTCTCACTAAAGATTCCAAAAATCTTTTCCTCAAGTGTAAGTCACCCACATCATTAGACTCACTCATCCATTCCCACTTGACACTTCCTACGAGCCATACCCAAAAATCTCCACCTAGGAGAATATTTAATCAGATGAAGATTTATTGTATGACGTTCACATCTTGACAACAAGGGTTACTACTCTTGTTTAACGTTGAGAAACATGTAACAAGTCCAAGCTTAGTGGGAACAGAAATGGGATCCTAGTGTGGATCAAGTCTAGTGATGTTGGTGACTCGCACTTGAGCAGGAGATTGCTGGAATCACAAATGGGAGTGGTTAGTGTTAGCCTGTAAATTCAATAGGCTCATTTAATATGGTCAATATTTGCTTGACCTTTAACTTTGTAGGAATCGAAGGTTGTCTCGTGTTTAACTCGAAGATTTCGACAAGATAACAAGCTAGCGTGCGTAACTTGAAGTTCGATATAACAATGCTGGAAAAACGATCGTGTCGAAGTCAAGCAACGAAGGCGGGATAGCACGATTTCAAGCTTGAAGACGGTTTCCTTAGTGGGAACGTGGGGCAAGCGGTTGTCCAAGATGGGAGAAGTGCTGATCATGGGGTTAGTGGTTCGCCAGGTAGGTTTTTGGTATAAATAAGTGCTTCCAAGCCGGAAAATAAGTCGCAAATCATTTGTAGAATTCTCCAACACTCAAACTACCGGCGTCTAGGGAAACGAGTTATACAGTTTTGTATGTAAACTGATTTATAGACTACCTTTATTTTAATGCAATGCATTATATACCTTTCCTTTAAGTTTATGTGTTTAAACTTTTACCTTTTCGTTTAACTTTATATTGCTTTTGCTTGCAATCTCAAACCTGTCGAGAGACAGTGCCCTTTTGTTTCTCAACCCGTCTTGCTCTCTAAGTAACCTGAGTGCATCTCGTGGTCCTTTTCAAACCTTTTTTTCGATCAAAACCATTGCACAACATGCTCCTGAGGTCTCTAGTTCGGTCTCGCTTGTGATAATAAGAACTAGAAATTAATTTGCCGAAAACACAGGCAAACAAATTGGCACGCCCAGTGGGACCCTGTTTGTTCAATTGATTTTCAAAAACTTTTTTCATAAAAACTGTTTTTTCAAAAAAAAAAAATCAAAATCCATCTCCTTGTTAGATTCGTTTTTAGAATTTCCTTACTATTTCCGAGTAACTTTATTGCTAAAACACCAAGTTGTTTGTGTATGCATTTGAGAAGTGGTAAATCTGTGGCTCGTGCCAGTTCATCCTCTTCACCATCATCTTCACAATCACAATCTTTACAAGCGACCTCTCCTTTGGGAGATTAAAACGTGTCGACCCATGTGGGGGCAACCATGGCTATTCCAGCTTCGACGAAAATGAGAGTAACCGCTCCCTCAACCGTTTCTACGTCCGTTCCAATGACACGACCAGAAATGGGAACCGTTATACCCCCATTCACTGTTTGTGTTCCTTCGACTACCAGTATTCCAAGTTCTCCTTTAGTCAGGCCTAGGCTTGATGATCGAAATACAAATATGCAAAACCTTTCTAGGGAACAACCGTATGGTATGCCAACTTCGATGATGGCAAATGTACATAATAGTGCGTCCATATTTGCAGACCAAGCAAATCCGTTCACAACGCACAACATACATAGTCCCTCGAGTTCGAGGATTTTTGGTCGAAATACTCTACCATCGTTAACAACAGATTCGATGAATTTGTTAAGACAACAAATGGATGAGAGTAATTACAAAATGGTTAATTTGTTAAGGCAACAAATTGGTACCGTGTTTGATCCTTTGATAAGGGACACAAACCGGAGTTATCAAGCCTTAACCACTCAAATGGGGAGGATAGAAGATTTCTTTGCACCCCCACAACCGGTTTACCAACCGGTTACACAAATCCAAAATCAACAACTGTTGCGGTTGATCGAACCAATTGTTCAAAGGCCACAACTTGTGCCCCAACCCCAATCGGTCGAACCAGTAATTCAAGGTCAACCTGAGGTGATCTTGGTGGATAGAAATAATAATGTCGATGAAGTTGTTAGGAATGTCCAACAACAAAACATAGGAGTACATAACAATATATAGAATTTGGTCGAAAACGGAAATGTTGTTTGGTACGGAAGTTTGGCACGAAATTTTGTTAAGGACGCGTGTATATATCATTTTTCCACGCGTTACAGTTTCTGAACTTTTCTAATTCACCATCTCTCTCTTCTTTGCTCAGCTCCAACTTAAATTAAAAAAGTAAAAACTCTCATTCTTATCTTTATTTATTGACCCTTTTGGCTCAACCCACACTACTTCTCGTTCTTCCACTTCCCCAATTCTTTCAATGCTCTTAGATAGCTCTTACCACCCCTCAAACATCCAACAAAGTTTGCAAACATTCAATTTTCCCTAATGCAGAATTTAATCATTTCTATTAATACACATGGTTTAGTTTGTTTTTATTTTCATGTGGATTTTCACTATTTAATATTGTCGAATGGTGAGGGAGGAAGGTTTGATGGTGGGGTAGGAAATTCAACCATAAAGGGGGAAAAGGGTGCTGGAACTATTGTGTTGCAGGTTCTTTTTTCCTGTTAAATTGTGGAGGTGGTTGTTTGTTTCTTATTTAGTGTGGTTGTTTTCTTGTTGTAGCACTGGACGTGATAGCTATGGTTTTTTTTTTATTGGAGTTTTTGGGTGGTGTGTTAATTAGTTGTGGGACTGTTATTATTATGGTACGGTATTAAGTGTACATTTTTGCAACGCGTGGAAATAAAAAAGATACAGGCTCCCGTGAAAATTAGTAGCCAAAGTTCCGCACCAAATAGCATTGCTCTTTTTGGAAAACATGAATGATATATCTTACTTCCAAAATAGAGCTATCTTAGCTCCTAAGATATCAACTTTTGAACAAATCAACGATTTTGTATTGAATTTGATTCCAGTAGAAGAAAAAACATATGAGTTACGATTCTCCATATTCAAAGACCATTGATGGTGATCCAGTAAATGATGTTCACACTCCCGAATTCCTCAACACAATTGTTACATCGGGACTTCCAAATCACAAACTGAAATTAAAAGTAGGAGTGCTTATAATGCTATTAAGGAATATAGCTACACATATAGGATTAAACAATGGAACAAGGTTGATTATAACAAGGATGGGAAAATTTGTGTTAGAGGGAAAGGTGACCTCTAGAAGTAACATCGGAGAGAAGGTTTTTATACCCAGGTTATCGTTAATGCATTCTGACGTAAAAATCCCTATCAAATCTAAGCGAAGATAATTTTATTTGGTAGTTTCCTTTGCAATGATCATTAATAAGAATCAAGGTCAATCGTAAAAAACACGTTGGGATATACCTTCCAACGTTGTGTTCTCACATGATCAGTTATATGTTGGAATATCAAGGTTCACTTCAAGGGAAGAGTTGAAGATATTGATAAACGATGAAGACGGTGAAGATACTAATGTGACGTCAAATATGGTCTACAAAGAATTATTTCGTAATTTATCATAAATAATGTTGTCTTTACTATTCTCCAAAAATATGAATGTTATCTTGATATGTTTAGTATGGATCCATATTTTTTTAAGTTTGTGGATCCATTTTAATGATACGAATGATATGGTTACTATCTTTTATTTTGGTATGACAAGTTTTATGAACATACGAAGTGGTGCCTCTTAAGTCAGTAGATTCGTGCGGAGCACGAGACGATGGTCTAGTTTTTTTAAAATCATTAACTAAATCTATTTCTCTTTTGGAGTTTGGCCCTTATATATTTTGAAAGTCTAAACCATAAATTAAAAATACAATGTAGTTTATTGAGACTAAGAATATAATGATTTTTTATAATGATCAAGATTAGTACATGAATTCTTTACAAAATTTAAGTGGTCAATTATTTATAAATATATAATTATTTATATTGAACATTATTACATTTTTATAAATTACCTCTTGCAACTTCAAAGTTCTAAAAACTATTTAATTAATGTAAACAAAGCAACTTTAACTTATAAAGCTATTAAAACGGTTTTGTTTATTACATTCAATTCAAAGTATAAAAATGTTGGCTCAAATTTTCATGTTTGTTTATATTTTGATCATTTTTCTTTCTTCATTTCTGATTGAAGCAAGTATAAGTATAAGTATGCCATTTTCACAATATTTTAAATTATATTATTTATTTAGGCGCAATATTTTATCACCTTTGAATAACATTGTTTTTTTTATTTGATGACACAGCTGAGACGCCCTGCACTAGCGATAAAGATTGTTTTGATGAACTTTATAATATAAAGTGCATTAACGGTTATTGTAAATTTATTATTACTACTGAAGAGTAATAAGTAAGTTTAAAAATAAGTATGTACCCCTAAGAAAATAATTTTAATAAATAAAGATTAATAATTAAGCATATTATACATGTATTATTACCTTCGTTGCATATTCAAGTGATCGCTAACAACAACGTCACTGCATAATTCTTCAACAACAAAAAAACAATGTCATTGCATAATTCCCTAAAAAACAATGTCACTGCATAATTATAATAATATATTTAATAAATAAATGAAATTAATAATTAGCTTTTTGGTTAATTTTTTTTTTCATTTCAATTTGTATGTTGTTCTAATATTTTTTACATCGCCTGTTTTTATCTAATTTTTTTAACAAGGAAGATGTATCCCACTGTTATTCTATTGGGTATTCCATATTTGTAAATTCTAATCTCTTTTTAATGATTCAAAGTATCAATGGTGAGACACGAGTGCCAACATAGTTATGATGTATTTCGTATCATATGATATATGTTTTACTATATTTTGGGAGTGTATACGTGATATAAATGCATACAACTTTAAACAGGGTGATATTAATTTTATATTTATACAAATAATAGAGAAAATCATGTCTTTTTTTATGAAATGAAAATGATCTCAACGTTGTATCGACAAGGATAGTCAATCGACAGGACAAGAATTTTAGAGTAACTCTTAATCGTGTTTGATTTTCGTGCTTATTGATTACGTGAATTATGGGTATGATGAACTTTGTGAAATTAAGTTTTTTCCACCTTTAAATTCATGTATGAGGTTATAGAATAATTTGTTTGTGAAGGTTTATCTTAAATGTGTGAAAATCATGATATAGTTAATGATTATTGTTCAAAACATGTTCTTGATGCTTGTTATATGATTGGGTATGTTTCCATGTCGAAATCTATGAAGTGATTTTGTTAAAAAAAAGTTTTGAATCAAATTGTGAGGTTTTGTGAAATTTTGAAAAGTGATGATGATTTCATGAATTTGATGATTGAATCCATGTTTTGAAATGTAAAACGATTTTTAGTCAATTGGGATAAAAAAAAATGGGGTTTTGGGTGAAAATTGGAGGGTTTCCCGAGAGGGAACCCAAAATTTGAGCTCCCAGGACTAGAGTTGGCGCCTTGGCAAGCAGCTTTTGTGCCACGGCGAGCCTGCCCCATAGCGAGCACATCCTGCGCCACAACAAGAAGTGTTGAATAACACTTGCTAGTTTGCACGTTTTGTTGTTTTGGGGTGTTTTCGGACATCCCTAATTGTTCCTTATGTATTGTTTTGATGCTATTTTGATTAATTGAGTATGTGTAATCATGTTTACTTGAGAGTGAATAAATTATACGATTTGAGACGAACTTTGAATATTCATGAACATGATTTTTTGTAAAAAAATCGAAGTAATGTTTTTCTCAAATGAAATGTTTCTGTTATGATTTAATTATTGTGATAATTAATGTAGAAGAAGGGTGTAGAGTTGACAAGGGTGTTTATGATTGTGAAAATTTAGATTTTAATGAAATATGAAAAAATAGACGAACTTTAGTAAAATGATGGATTATGGCATGGTTGCTTGTGAGTGGTTTATGTTCAAGATAATATGATGGATAATGATTGAATTAGTGATTGATATGCACATGATGTATTGATTAATTTGGTGAAAATGCTTAATCGTCTCTAAATGCAAATTATGCTAAATGAATGAATGTTGTTCTTGGTGTGATAAATGCTTGATGATGAATCATGCTATGTTAACTTGTGAATGACTATATGACAATGATAACTTGATGAATAATAGTTGTATTGGTGGTTTATATATGCATGATACATTGATTAACTAGGTATAAATGATTGCTCATCTAAAATACTATAATTTCTAAATGATGATGATTTATTCTTTTGATGTGATAAATGCTTGAGGAGAATCTAGGTGAAGATGATTTATTGATGATAATAATTCATGATTGTGTGTGTATGTGGGTTTATGTGTGTATATATATATTGTTGAAGAATATTGTTGATGAAATTAGTGATGAATTATGTTGATAATGAGATAATGATGTGGATAATATTACTATTTTGATGATGGTGAATTGTTAATGTATGGATGTATTGATTTGACGATCAATAATTTGTTGATAAAGTGATATATAATATAATGAAGAAAATTATATAATGATGGGTTTGTGGAGTTGATGACAGTCAGTCAGTCACTATTCTTAGAGTCATTTTAATTAAGTTTTTAGTCTATTTTCATTAGTTTAATATTTTAATTTAGACTCATTTTAAATAAATTATCATTTTGATTTATTGAGTCAAACAATAAATAATTACCTATTATGACTCCAAACAAAAGATGATTTGGTGACATGTGTTAAAATGTTAATTGCATAATTTGCATGGGCGTGTCTATATATGTTATAAGAAGGTGATGGGCATCAAGAAGGGGGTGAATTGCATGCTTTTAAATCAAATGGGCCATGATTAACTTTGCTAGCTGACCTGTACCGTAAACAAGAAAAAAAAACTAATTAGGTTTGTTACTTGGCATATAAAAGGAGAGAGGAAGCCACACGAAGAGACATTCACGTATTAGAACACAACAGGGAGCAGAGCACATCTGTTTGGGAGATTGAAAGAATTGAGAAAAAGAAAGCTACGGACAGCACAACGAGAAGGAAAAACGGCAGCACCTTAGGGATAAGAATTTGATAAGCTATTGCGGTATCGATGACTTTCTCTTTGGTTTTATGTTGTTTATCTTCTCTAAATATGAGTAGCTAATTTCTTTGTGTTGAGACTTAGATGAATTTGATGTAATCTCATGGAAACCCTAATTTGTTGAACTCCTTTGAATATCAGTGAAAGTCTATACTTTATTCATATTACTTTATGTTTAATGCTTTTTGTATGTTTATCATCGACTACTAACCCTAGCTTTATGAATATGCAAATTGATGTTAGAGATTGAATGACCACTAACCCTGGCTTTTGACTCTGATCTAGGTAATAAGTTTGACCTAAGTAATCAAGCTAGAGATAGATCATTATTAGGTTATGACATAGGGATTAACGTTAGGTTAAAACCTCCAACGGTTTCAAATTCACTTAGGAGATTAAGGGGTTGTTACTTGCGGGGAGAATTCTAGGTCAAGAGATTGGGTAGAGTTACTTTGTTAATATGTCGTGAAACTAGATAATCATTGCTTGAATTAGGAGTGCAAATTACCATAGGAGAACTTCAGAGGATTCAAAGGTCTTAACCATATTTCTCTCTAATTTTCTAAAACCAATCTTTCTCTGCTTTTTTTCAGTTTATGTTACAAAACAACTCAACTGCCTAGGGCAATCAATATAAATTTATTACATCCTTTTGAATAATGAAATTGCTAAGTAGAAGTTAAATACAGTCCTCGTGGAACGAATTTTTATTACTTCGATTGATTTTGGTTCACTTGCCAAATATCTATCAGGAATTATGCACTGTCAAGTCAATACTTGAAGTTCATGCATTCATGAGTATTGTAATCACAACAATGGGGGAATGAATCAGTAATATAATTCTGATCGTATCCAAATAATCACAACGATGGGGATCACTCGGTAGTATACCTCCTATATCCAAATGATACCATATGCATGTAGAGTTGTGTCGAGAACATTACATGCATACGAGTCTATGTGGAATGTCTCATACTTGATTATGTGAATATTTGTGAAGATGTGTACATGACTATGTTTGTCTTTGGTGATACTTATATACTTGTAATGATGGTGATGAAATAAAAATGGTAAGAATATCTTGGTGATTTCATTTGTAGATGACTATTTTTCTGGTGATTATAATGGGTGAGTTATATGTACTTGACTTTGTGATTTCTTTGATGATGATGACTGTAATAGTCCATTTTTAGCTAGAATTATTTTATTTATTATTATGTTTATGTGTTTATATGTGCTTATTTGCTTATGTGTGTATTTGTCTTGAGATTGATGAATTTTTAGCCTAGAATGGTATTTTTGTCCTTTTTAGGACCGAAGGTATTTTAGTAATTTGAGGTGTGAGGGTAATTTAGTAATTTTATAATAAGGATTATTTTAGTATTTTAAGGCGAATAGTTATTTTACTAAGTTTGAGGTAACTAGTGGTAATTATTTTTAAGATGGTAATAATTAGACATTTTACTAAGTTAAGTGTGTAGAAACATTTCTAATTAGTTGGTATAAGTGATAGGATCAAAATGAGGGAATTTAACCTAACTCAATTAAGTGATGACTATATAAGCTTAACATGAATAGAAACTAGGTTAGAATTTCATTTCATTTTATCATAAACAAAGAGAGGCTAGAGAAATAAAGAGAGGGTTAGAGAGAAGAACAAAGAGGAGGTGACAAAAAGGGAGATTCAAAGAGGGTTAAAGCTAGGTGCAAGGAGTGAAGATTAGCTTACTTTTGTGAAGACAAGAGGTAAGGGGGATGGTCTAAACCGTAAATAAACTATAATCACATCTTTCTTATTATAGGTCATAAGTGCTTTTGTGTAGATTATGATTTTTGTGATTTGTGATGTTGAATTTCGTGCTCCTAATTGATGAGTAATTATGGATATGTTAAATTTCATGGAATTGATGTGTTTGTATGTTAAATTTCATAGTTGATGTTTGAAATAAGTTGTGTTGGTGATTTTTACTCAACTAAGTGTAAACCACGAATTTGTGAATGATTTTTGTTGTAACATGTCCAAATTCACTTGATATATGATTATATATGTTGGTATGGTATCGGGGTTTTAATTGTTGGTGTTGTTTGAGAAGTTTGGTTGAAATTGTGAAAGTATGAGTTTTTGATGAAAAATGAGTTTGATGATTAATTTGTGATGAAATGATGTTATGAATTCATGTTTGTATTTGTTTACCTTTTGATGTATGATAACTAATAAAGTTTTTATTGTTGTTATTTTTTATTTAATAAAATTTTCAACCATTTTTTAGCCTAACACATGATTTTAGTAGTAAAAATTTAGGAGTTTATAATGTAACACCTGTCATTAAAATGTGGTTAGCCCAGTTAATAATTACTTTACTCTTACTAGAAGTATGATAGGTAAATATTTATTGAACCTACAATTAATTAGGGGTCTGAGAGATACATATTTGAATTGATTATAATATACAATTTTAAATAATTCTTAAAAAGAAAATCTCAAGGACTGACAAAGAAAATTTCAGCTCGACTTTTGGTTGTAAGTCAAATGAAAATAATGATAATCATATGGAATAGTTTACTAATGAGTTTCTGAATGACATCAAGTGTTTAGGTATTTCAAGCCAAAAGTTGAGGAAATTTCCTGTTCACACATGTTATAAAAGAATGAAACACAACATTAAAAGACCAAAATACCCCTTGACAGTTAACTGTCGCCGATTTCATATTTCCTCGGCAGATGAAACAGGAGGGAGTTAACTACCGAGGAAAACAGTTATGCAGACAGTGTGTTCTGCATAATTCAACCAAGCCATTTTTCGCATGTTTTTACCTATAATTGGACCACAACATTTCCAGAGGCAATATTACTCGTACAAAATTTATACTCAGTCATAAACAAGATAAATAAATTATCTTTTACAGTTGTCTATAATTAAATCAATCCGACATTTCGTTAAAATTACACGAATGTTTGAAATTCATCAAAACATTAAAGAGTGTCCATAATTAAACACATTACATATCATTAAATTAAATCTCTACTGACATTCTACCCACTTGCAGATGGAATGAACACGCATATATAATATAATCCCTCCGGTCTCAAATATAAGAAAAGATTCCTTTTTTAGGTTCATTAAATAATTAATTGATCTGCTTTACAATGTAGACCAGATACATTAACTACTCAATGAACCTAAAAAATGAATATTTTCTTATATTTGAGACCGGAGGGAGAATTATCTTCCACCATATTCCTAATATTATATCCGACGTCGCTATCGTCATGAATAACCCAAGGAACATAGCTCAATGTTTTCCACACTTGTTCATCTTTATCTTTTCCAAAGTCTATGCAAGACATTTAAGCAAATAAGTAACGTGTATATTAATTTTCACCAAGATGCTCAAAATAAGTGTTAAGTTGTGCCTTCAAATCATCAAGAGAGTCGGTCAGCGTTATCTTAACCTTATATTGTCTTTTTGAAAGTGGAGTATGGAACACGACCTTCAACTTTTGCAACCTCAGACATGTTTCACTTCACAAAAGCTTTATGAAAAAAAACCATACATTAGAATGAAATTAAATGAAACGTAATAACCATATAAAAGTCATATTTTCATATATTTATATAAATTACATAATGTTAGTTATATAATGGCTACAAAAAATTTGATGTTACAATATATACGGAAAAAAAGGATTAACACCTACAAAAAATCACTCATATCGCATCAAGTGAAATTAAATCTTCTTCATCTTTCCTAATAACTTCAAAATCTTGCTTTGCTATTTCGGGAGTGTCACACAATGATGAGATCTCAGAACCGGTCATGTTGATCCAAATACTCATCTTCCCAAGTCATTGCCTCTTCATTCTTGTGTTTCTTCCACTCCATAGATGATGGAGGTAGTCGACAACCATCCTTCAAAAAAAAAAAGCACAAAATGATTCGGAATTAAGTCAAGGCACATGATGAGAGTTTTTTGCTTAGCCCGTGGACACTCTCATAGTGGGAAAAAAGATTCTGAATTTCCAATTTCATGATTTGTCAACAAGACCACACACCTATTGTAATAATTAGCAACAATGTGTCCCATGTCCAGAAACATCAACCACTTATCAACATGTGCAATACTACCACTATTTGCTGGAGTCACTACCATTTATCCTCTTCGGCAGCAGTTAAAAATCGTTGCCATTACTATGAAAAACATAGCCAAAAAGATTAGGGGATGTTTTTCAAGCGTCTCATATACGAGCGTCGCCTATTGTTTTAGGGGACCATTTTCTCACTCTTTTTGACACACTTTTGTTAAACGTCACCTATACCCTTTGAAAAGGGACGCTTATTCGGTGCACCTAAGGCAACGCTTTTAAGTGTTGCCTATATGTAGAACAATGAGAACACGTGAAAAATGTAGCCATAGATTATATTTTTTAAAAAATAATAAAGCCACGGTCATGGCTGAACCATGGCGAATGGGTTTTTTTATATTAAAAAAAAACCTAGCAGTTGCACGTCTTCAATTCATGGAATTTTTTTTTGTCTATAAGATGAAATCAACTAATTCATAATAAGATATAGTACTAAAATATGAAAGCAAAATTTGACTCATCCATCCAAGTATAACAACATATGTTACCATTTACATATCAATACACATTTATTTTCAATGGTACAAGAGCATTTCTACACCAAATACATACAACAACATACTTTACACATGAGATCACGACATAAATCGAACCAATGCCAAGCCATATTGCAGTGTGTTCCACATAATGACCAACATCACTTCATTCCACTTAACTCACTTCATATCACCAGGTGCCTTATTAATTGCTAGTGAATAGAACAAAGTAAAGCAAGTCAATGACACAAAACAAGATATAGTTTAAAAGCGCAAGTTTACCTCTACCAAAATCAACATATTTGGAGCATCAACCCTGTTTGAGTTCAATTTCTTTCCACACAATATAGGTGGCCTTGACAAATGTAAGGTTCATGGACTTTCTTCTAAGAACTTGTGGATGTCTTGAATTTTTTTAAAAGGGAATTTTCTGCTAAGAATATAGAAACCAAAAAATTGTCATTCATAATTATCATGCAGATTGGCATTCTTCATCTTTCATAATATAACAATAGTTCCACAATATTAAATTCAAACTCAATTAGCAATTGCAACCACAATAATAAATTCAAGTCTAGTACTATGTAATTATAATAAATTCAATTATATATATAAGTTCCTTTTACATATTGAGCTCACCAACTAAGTTTACCTTACCACGAAAATCAACATGACGCGAGCAGGAGTATTCACCATATGAAGCTCATTTTCTTTCAACAAAATAGATGTAACCTGAAACAAAAATCAAACCATTGAGCTTAAGTGATTAGTTAGCTACACAAATGACAAATTGTTCAAAATAGCTTAATTCCATTTTAAAATTAAAAATTGTTAAAAATAAAATTGAATTAATTTTTTTTATTATTATTTTTGGTACAAACAAAAATTTATTATTATTTGTCAATAAACAAAATTTACTTTTTGGAGACAAGACTATTAAGCTATTTCAAATTCCTTATAACTGTTAAATTTTGAAAGCAACAATAGACAAATGTTGCCTTTGGGAGGAAGAAAGTACATCGCACTAAAACTGTCCCCAAAAACATCTAAGGGGACGATTTCAACCGCTGCCAACTGACTATTATTGTTACAGGCTGAAGCTGTTCCCAATAAGATTTTAGGGGACGATTATTCGGTGTTGCTGAAACATAATAGGCTACGCCCATGATTGCCAAAAGATAGTTTTAGGCAACAATTTACAAGTGTTGCATATAAATTTCCAGAAGCAATAAACGATGTAGTGAGGATGTTAGTCATTTAAAATGTAGTTATAACGATCCTCACCCGCATATACTCCAACATAATCATTTTTATAATCTTTCAACTCTTGAACAAAATGTCTACGAATCATGATATGACTTTCTTCGATCAATCCTATGAACTCGGCTATAGCTCGAAATCCACAATGTCTATCGCCTATGACATCCACCACTTTTTCAAAAAATGGAACCATGAACTTTGGCATATAATCAATAGGGCTCAAAACCAGAATAGACGTTGGAACCAGAATAGACTTTGGAACTGGAATAGGCTTTGGAAACCGAGTAGGTGGTAGAAGTGGGGAACGTGATGTTTTACCAAGACGAGAATCTTTCCTTTTAGGAAATGATTAAGTTGTTGGTGACGGTTGACTATCCGGATTTTGGGAATCAACAACCTCCCACAAAGAAGGGATTCGACTAGTCGATGCCACTTTTACTCTGGACCACGCCGTATCCACTTTTTTCATGGCTACCTTGGTTGGTACTTTTCGTGGTGGTGGAGACAACATGGTGGTGTCAGTAAATGGCAATTGCCACAAAACCTCTTTCATTTCTAGCTTCATTTGATAAGGGACTTTCTTGAGACGTTCTTGAATTTCATTCCACTCCTTTTCGACAGAAAAATCATCCTCGTTACTTTCTTGACCCATAGATAACCTATACCAATGATGATGTATCTCATCCAATAAAATAGGTTTGTCATCACGGATTTTTGTAGCAATAAAGCATGCACATGGTATCCCATACGATGTCCTTTGAACACAACCACAAATTTTCTTGTCCATACACAATGTTCCCCTACAACGTTCCTCTTCCAAAACAATGTTGCCCAATGCATATCTAGACACATAACCCCTAACACAGAGTAGAAAAGGACGTCTTTGAATCTATGTTCCAACATAGTACAACTCTGACCAAATGATGTTTATATCGGAGTTAACTGCATCACCAACACATCATGTATTTTCTCCCAACAATTACCCAAATCATCCACACTATTGCTCAAATATTTATTTACTAAAGCATGAGTCGATTCTACCCTGTTCGTGGTTCTGCAACCAAGATGTAACACATGGTCTGTCCATGCCCTCACTATTTTCCCATTAACAACATCCAAGGTGTCCATAGCATTGGCTAGGAAAATTGGGAAATCACTACAAATATCTTGGAACTTCACTAATACATTCGCATATAACTCTTGAGTGGGTGATTCCAAAATAACTTCTCATGCTCTCGTTATCTTCTTCACTACATCACCACGGTTCACCTCTTTCCCATTCTTTTTTCCAAAGGATATCTACAGTCTAAGATACACCTTGCTTTAACATTTTTTTGCACATGAATGTAATAATTCATTGCATAACTTTCGAGAAGAACATTTGCAACCGCATTCATCAAAGCCGTATCCCTGTCAGTCACAATCACCTTAGGCATAATCATCTTTGACGTAAGATGTTTGCACATCATTTGTAAAACTCAAACAAAGTTTTCCTCTTTTTCATGTGCCACAAATCCAAAGCCAACTGAATATGTCAAATCGGTTGAGGTGACCCCAACTATCTCAAAGATTGGCATCTTGTACATGTTGGTTTTGTAGGTGGAGTCCATAACCAAAACCGTTGGAAAATTGTTAAACAAATTAACGGATGTTGGATGAGCCCAAAATATGTCTTCAATTGTAGTATTTTCACTTTGTGTTCTTGAGAAATAAACATAGTTGTGCTCCTCCAACTTTGAGATTAGAAACTGCTACATCGTCTTATCACCTCTGTTTAACTTCCATATTTGTTGACGTTCATTGTATACTTGCTTGATATTTTTCATGCAATCTTGTCTTTTTCTCTTCAAAATTATCAAAATATTTCTTGGAAGCACCTTACTCTTGGTCAAGTCACGTACAATCTTCTTGTAATCCTCCTTTAATCTACCGACAAGCATGTGTCCTTCTAAAGTCGGCTCCATCGCATGGTTGTGAACTCCATTAAGAATGTTCAATCTCCATTCATTTGTTTGCCTACTAAGATATCCACTAACCATTAACATACACCCATATTTTCTTGAGCCCATTGTGTCATGCTTCAGTTTTTTTTTGGCACTTTGTGAGCTCTACTCCTTTCACACACTAGTCGCACCATTGGATTGATCAAACTGGATCTTTGTATAACAATTGTAAATTCCGCCTTATTTGCTTGACGATGTACCAAATTAAGCAAGTCATCCATATCTTTCCATTTAACTTCTTTGGAAAAAAACTTTGCCGTGTCAACTTCGTTGGCATCAAGTGGGACGACACTGTAGTCAACATATAATGAAGCTTCAACATGGACGGAAGCTACATCAATACTTGGTTTGGCTTCAACCTTAGACGGTTTGACATCTCCAGAATTTTCGACAAAATTTGGTTTTGTCTCTCCCGGATTATCATATGTGTTCTCAACCATTATTATAAATATGCAACATAAAACTATGTATTAACAACTAACTAATGCATAAATATCAATTGCATAATGAATTAAAACAAAAAACAAAAAAATAAGCCAATTTTTTTTTTTGAAAAACTGGCAGTAGCTTGCGTTTTATTGCAAGTTTCCATCGGCAGTTAATTGCCGATGCCCCCATGCTTCGACACTTAAGTGCTGATGTTCCCATGTCAGTGTTTTTCAAAATCTGACAGCAAAAACCCAAATAACAGCAAAAAATATACCGATTAAAATCAACAATACGTGTTTTTTTACGTCAAAAGTGTGTTGATACTTCCTAGGATTGATGCTTCAATGATTTTGGAGCAAGATTTGATGAAAAAATATTGGATTTGGGGGTTTAGATGGAAGTGGGATGGAAGTTGGTGATGAAATAATGAGTGGGGGGAGAAGCTGCCTATTTCATTAGATGGAGTAGTTTATCGGCACTTAACTACCGAGGAATTCAAAAAACCGGCGGAAGTTAACTGTCGAGGAAATATGAAACCGACGGTAGTTAACTGCCGAGGGATATTTTGGTCTTTTAATGGTGTTTTGGCCTTATAACATGTGTGAACAACAATTTTCAAAGTTGAGGCTTAAAAATATATGTGCTCAAGTATTCCAAACCACGAGTTAAGACTAAAAAATGATCTCCTACAATGCTAATGAAAAACAAAACTTCTATCGACATGAATAAAAACAAAACTTTTATATCAAAAAACTCATATTGCAGACGTTATGATTCCAAATAACAAATCAAACATGATTTTTGTAAAATTTGATGCTTGAATTTTCAAGGGAACATATGGCCTCACACTCTTGGACGTGATTTGTGCACGGATGTGGAGCTGGATCCCTTGCAGTATGAAGATAAAATAAAGGGTGTGTAGATAAATCGAACAAGAGCACTCAAAGAAAATTGAATACACTCACTTAGACAAAATTGAAAATAGAGTCTTTTAAGTAAAAGATAACTTCCTATGTGGCCTTGTCTAGTAAGGTTCTCGGAAGTGGAGATGGGAATGAATCTGTGGTCAGTACTTAGTATGTTGAAACAAGTGTGGCATATCCAAAGTTTAGGTCTCCTACTGGAGCTTATACCTGATAGGGTTCCCTCTCGCTTTAATCTCCTTAAGCGTCGGGTTTTAACTGACCCCGCAAATGCTCGGTGTCAGGTTGTGTAGGAGGGGGTGGAAACTGTAGACCATCTTTTTGTTACATGTGGGGTGGTGTTGAGTGTTTGGTACTAGATTTGTAGGTGGTTCGGGTGGGACAGGGTGTTACCGGGGACTCTATTGGGGTTGTTTCGGGTCTTTGTGTCTTTATGTAGACAGAGAAGAGAGTTATGAGGGACTCTGGGGGGTTTGTTCTAGGTCTGTGTCCATGGGGAGACAGAGAAGATATAGGCTATCTGTTATTTTGGTCTGGCAAGCAGTTGTGTAATCTATCTGAAAAGCATGAAATGACCTTATTTTTTTCGTATGACTTTGGAGGTTGACAGCATTGTGGAGAAGATCCAATTTCAATCATGGAAGTGGTTATTTGGTAAATACCTTAAACATTGTTGCTCCTTTTACGAGTGGAAGGTAGAGTCAACCCTTTGTTGACGTCAGTAGTGTATAGTAGTTAGAGAAAGTTTGAAACTAAATTTTAACAATGAATTTTGACAAGAAATCTAGTTTTAATAAGTGACTAATTATATTCCACTATAGTTAATGAATATGACAAATATCACAGCTAGGTAACCATTGATAGAACTCAATTAATCACAAGTTTTTTTGGTTACTAATTAATCACAAGTTTAAACGTTAATAACCACAATTATCTATCGAATATTTGAACACGATTTGTGGTAAATAAATCTCATGTATATTTAATACTTGGAAATTATGTATATTGAACATAATTTATTGACTTTTTTGTAATGTTACAATGACAATGTAACTAAATCCCATTATTGTAGTAGTGTCCCCCGCAACAATACAACTATATTTGCATTTTTACTGAAATGCTAAACTATTTCCCGAAAAAGTGGTAAATCGGGTTAACGTATCCACAAAGACTAGGTTAAAAGATCGGTTAATCAGGTCAAAATAGAAAATTGGGTTATCATGGCACGATTTAGTTCACCAATTTGGAGGTTTTGGTTCACATTACCCGCGGTGTAAAAGTGGCCAAATCATGGTAAGATTCGTGGACTAGGTTCAGTAGTGTACTGTGTATGAGCTCTAAATCGTGGAGCGATTTTGCTTGGGTCTGAGTACTATACAAGCTTTCATTCTTCATTTTTTTTGTGTCGCTTGAAGCGAGAGAATCTTTGGAAAACCAAAGGAGGGAAATTTAGGGTTGATAGTGTCTTTGGGTGAGATTCATGGGTTGGGAAACACATTACAAACATCTTGGGTTGTAAAATCTAGTCAAAGAAAGGATTCAAAAAAATTTATTTAATGTTTTCTTTTAGGATCCATTGTGGGGTTGAGTGACTTGAAAATGTGTAGAAATTTGGGTTTGTTCTTGAGATCTATTTTCTTGTAATCTCTTTGTAGCACTCTTATCATAGTGGATTGGATAGATGCTACCTCCCCCAGATGTAAGATAAATTTTTTCGAATTGGGTAAACAAATATGGGAAATGCTAAAAGGTTCCCTTAGGGCATTGGTTAAGAGGATAAAACTAGAAATATTGCATTGGAAATGGTGGAAAATGAAGAATTTAACTTTTTTAAAGATAAAATATTGTTGAATTCAATGCAAATCTACTACTTTTGGTTTCCTTAACAAGTGTCTTTGAGGCACTTGTTAGCATAACCCAACAAATAATGGTGTGTTGATTTTCCTCTTCTTTCTTATCTTGGTTGATTTGGTTATTCGTGTGGTGATGCTTCACACTTAGATCTAGGTTTGTTTGTCTTTATTGATGCTTGAAATTACTTTGATTTTGATTACTCAATTCTTTTGCTCTACTTATCTAAGTTTATTGATGTGATTTTAAGAATCAAATTCATAAAAACTCCCCTAAATAACATATTCCCTGTTTATTTTATGAAGGATCTCAAATTAAGAACATGATTCAAAGGCATCGGGATCTCAAATTAAGATCATGATTTGAAGGCATCCAATGCGACAAGCTATGTTCCTAGTAATAAGAGTCATAACGTGTTTCAGTTTAAATCTTAACTTAGAGAATATTTTCCAATCAAACTCTAAATTACAAATAAAAAATGGATAATAGACCATAACAGACATACATAGTATAGTCACTTTTTTCTTTTATGTGGTATATCAAACAACAGAATGTAAACACTAACATCAATAAGAAAATGAACATATATATATTACTAGAAAAGATATCACATTTGAGCTTAGCGAATTTATTGAGGCTAAGAAAAAAGGATAAATTATATTGCAGCTGCATTGCGATGATTGATATTATTACAATCAAATGCCACTATTAGAAGTTCCCGTTTCTCCTGCGGATTTCTCTGCGGAAAATAATCCACACGAATTTCTGAGGATTTTGCTAAGTCATTATTTAACCGCAGAAAAGTCCGCAGGTAAATATCACTTTAGCTAAGGCATGTCTCACCGAAGAATTTTAGTTTTTTTTATACTTTTCATGCAGGCTTACATGCAGTACTTCCACTTCAATGATTGCTTCTTAGGTAATGTCACAGGTACTTTTGCGAAGTTTCCTGCGGATCTTCATATGTCTTTCCCTGCGGAATTTCCTGCATGCAGTTGATGCGACATCAAGTCTCAAAACATCCAAAGTTTTAATATATGACACATCAATCCCCTGGCATGGAAATAGTCCTTGCTCTCCCTTTAACTAAAAAGGTCATAAACAAATATTAAAAAAAGAGAGGTCCTAAACTATATCTGGCATAATGAACATTTTAAGTGATGAGTTTATATATTTAGGATTATCCTTTTTCTTATAGGTTTTCTACTTGCTACTAGAATACAATAAAGTGCAGCCATTCAAATTCCTCATAATCTATTTAATCACAAAGTTGTCATGCCTAGATACTATTGCTACAGCAAATTAGTATGAACATCCTAGAAAGAAAAAAAGAAAAAGATAGCATGCAAACAACAGCTTTGCCTACCAAGTGTTCACAAAGCTTGAAAGTGAAGAGACAACAAATTAAAAAGAGAAACTTTTGTCCAAAAATACCAAAACATATGTTCTTTTCACTTCACTTTATTCTGGAAAATCTTAATAAAACATACTTAGATTCTGATGTCAGCTTTAATTATAAAGATAAATAAATAGATAAATACAACAATATATAAAAGGCTTAAGAATCTATATTCCTTCTTTTGGGAAGAAAAAAAGAAAGCATATATCATGCCAACCGCAGGAATTTTCAGTACTTAGATTATGTCACAAAATAGTAGACAAAGCTGGTTTTTGAATAGATAATTATAGAAAAGGCCATTCAAATGTACTAGCTCAAGTGTTACCAAATCACCTTTAAGAATAAACTTCATATGAGAAGCTAACTATTGGAAGCTTTACTCCACAAGACATTGATATCGAATCCAAACCTTATTTAGCTTTTCCCTATTTGACTTGTGTGTTATACAAGTTTGAGCTAAAGAACAAAAGTGACAAACAATCAAAATGAGCATGAGTAACAAAGTGGCTTTATTTCTATAAACTAGTGTTACCTGCTAGCTTTGTCGTAATGCTTGTCCATGGTTTTGTGTGAAGTGGCATTGTTATACTACAATAAAATGATCAAACAATTTTGCATTGACAATAAGGAAAGGATAATCTGCATTCCAAGGATTAAAGACAACTGCAATATTTCTATAAACCTCAGGATGCAGATTATCTAAACCTTTCCCAATATTTCTACCAACTTCATCATGACAATATATTGCTCTAATGGAAAATGGAAACTGTCAAATTGATTTCATAGTTTTGCATTGGTGATAAGGAAGAGATAATCTGCATTCCAAGGCTTAGATACAATTACGCATTTGTTGTTCTAAACCTCAGGATGCAGATTATCCCATCAAATCCCAATATATCCTCATTCAACAGGTATGGGAGTACAAGAAAAGAAAGAGAATAAGCAAACACTATAAGGGAAGAATGCTTGAGTTAGGTTTGATTAAGATTCATCTGTATCATCATAGGAGTTTATATTGCTTCAAATATATTCGATTATGATTGGTTTTACCAATAATTTTTTTAAGATTCTTAACTTGACTGCTTTCCTGAAAAGTATATAGATCACTTGTTCCTAACAAAATGTCACAATCAATATGTAGGCTTATACTAAAATAGAATTTGTCTTTTTTTCGATCAGAATAGATACTAACAGATGCAGAGCCACAAGGCTGCACCACCATGTAATATCAACAAATTTAATACTTTTGGCAGATGTTCTATACGTGAGGACCATTAAGAGTGTTATTCTTTGAAGTTTATTTGAATGGTATAGAATATCTCAATTTGTTGAGGACAAACCCATAATTGTCTGGGCATATAGGTGGACCATTTTGTTATCATCACTAATTTATCACAAATAAAAATAAATTCATGATCATTATATTTGTGTGTAACAAGGTATTCTCTATGTATATTATCGAATCGCATAGGACTACAATGTTCGATAAAACCTTCCTTCAAGAGTTATACACATGTGCTCTTGGGTTAAAGTCGAATGCAAGATCTTTGGTTAAGATGGAAGAGATCTGAATCATCTCATGCATGTGCTCTTGGGCTCATGATTATTATTTAAGACTAAATCATGCTAGAACAACAACTTGTAACAATAAATAAAACAGTAATAGTAATTTTTATTTGCTTACCATTATTATAATGAGGCTCATTAAAAAAAAGCCCGTTAGGTTTAATGAGCCTCATAAGTATTTCGGCACTGTAAGCATAATCTTAATTTATGAAAATTCCCTTTGACAATATGGTATCACAAAGCTCTTGATTTTTAGGACTCGCTTCTGCGTAAACCTTGGTCGTCATCTTTATTTTTTTTCTTCCACCTTCGTTGCGAATTCTTATTCTTTTTTCAAGTAACAAACTAAATTTGTTCGAATCATCACTAATTGACGTCATTTGTTCAATTTCCAAGCCAGAGAAGAATATATTCTCACGTATCATTCCTATAATGTGCTGCCGCATGAAGTTTGGATATTTGATCATTTTTATTTTGATGAAGAGGAGGATGGAGACAATATAACAAAAGAATGTTAGCATTCTAATTGCCTTAACCTCTTTCCCTATTTTTGGGGTTGGTGGTTCATAATAGGATCCACAGTTGAAAAGCTTCAACATGACCATTAATTTTATCGTTATATAGTCTTTTACCTTAGTTTCAAAAGTGTGTCATGTTCTTCTTCGAGAGATCTATTCAAGAGGGGTTCATTAGATATGTTAGCTAGAAGAGAATGATAGTTTTAGAGAGAGAAAAAGAGAGACCGTGTGTATGAACGTATGATCAAAGCTAGAAGTCTGTTGGCCAATATATTTCAGAAAATACATAGAAATAGTAGAGGATTTAGTGACTGAGTGAATGCATAATTCCCTTAACTGTAGGATTTCACATCACTCATTTGCTATGTTAGTGTAACGGATGGGATATAAACTTCCTTGTACTTTTTAATTCAAGAAAGAAGACGTTGATATTTTAATTGAAATTGAACATCTTTATATTATGATCTTGAGTTATATTGATACATAGGTTCAATATGTACCTAGCACTGAAAGCTAGATAATTAGGCCCAGATCTGTTCTCGAAATCCTCTTACACTGTGTCTAGATAATTTTAGAAAAAGATTGTGTCCAAAGTAAATAATAGACTTTCCCAGTTTTGTAACCCTTGAGCAAAACTCATGGCTGGTCACAAGTGCATCAGTTCATTATATTCATATTAATTGTAGCATTAATAAAAGGGATTTGCTAGAACACACCTTAGGGTGTATTTAACTACTTTTTAGTTTTAACTTACTAAAACACACCTTCTAAAAAAATAAGTGGGTGTATTATAGCAAATGTCTATAGGAGTTGCTAACATACACCCACTTATTTTTTAGAACGAGTGTTTTATCAACATTCACCTTAAGGTGTATTTAACAACTTTTTAGTTATATCTTTACTAAAACACATCTTAATAAAAACTAGTGGATGTATCCTAGCAAAACCCTTAATAAAATTATCTAAAAAACACAAAAACTGATAATTTTAAATAGTACAATTCAAACTGAATTCGTTGTTTGAAGTAAGTAGGCATAAATATCTTTGTTCTATTTGTGGTGAAGCTAAAAGGTTGTTTAGTTCTAATAAACCTGTTTTGAACTGATTTAAATTTAGTTTCATGTGGTCCCTAATTGATAGAGACATTGCATAATATATACAGGGTTGGGATTCGAACCTCAGACACCTCCCTTATTTCAGTATTGGTTTTAGGGTTTAGGGTAGTTTTAAATTTTGTTATGTTTTAAAACCAAATCTAGTTATAAAACAGTTAACAATCCATTTATTGTAAATTCCATGATTCTTATTAGGAACAGAGAACATAAATCTCATTAAATTCTGTTTACAACATAAACACTCAAGCTATAAATAAACTACTACAAGTATTGAGCAAGAACTCTCAAAATGAAAACCAAGTGAGTTTTTCATCATATTTCTCAGCTAAAAATATGAGACACAATATACTTGAAACTTTTGCAACATACACAAAATTTACAACAGGTAATTTATTTTATTTTTTTATCAAACAACAAGTAATTCTATTGACTAAATTGATCAATTAAAATCGCATTTGAAAACTGAGCTAACTATCTAAAAACAAATTCAGAAAAGAAAAAAAAAAGACTAATCAAATATACATATATGGATATATTAGTAATTTCAATAATAAACATGGGCCTCAAGGTTAAAATAATGCGTTACCCCAATAAAAAACTTCGTTTAATCAAGAACAACTTTATTTCATTAATTTGTTCACAAATTTGAAATGAGAAAAATAATTCCAAATATCAAAAGATTTGAGCCAGAAAAAGCAATCTCAAAAGATTTTTAAATAAGCCTCAAGATATGGATGGTTAAAAGTAAGGGAGCTTCTACGGTGCAGTTAGGAAACTGACTTTTTTGAAAAAGCTAATTTTGATTTTAATGTTTGATTCATTTTTAAATTGTTGATTACTGATTAATGATCAATAGTAATTCATCTAGTAATGCTTGCAACATCTTGGACTTACAGATACTATTTTATCGTTGGAATCTTTAACATGCAAACAGAGTTGATGATATTATGTGATAGTCTTAAGTGTTACACCTTGTGGGGTGTTACAATTATAACAAGGTAGAATAAAATTAGATTAAGTGTAATCTTATATATCTGATGAATTGATGATACTATGAGGACTGAACTTTTGATGTCATTGTACAAACAATGGGGTGTTACTCATTACAATGTTATAGTGTTAACTTTACTAAAAAAGTCATTTTGATGACTTCACCATAGAATTATCCTAAAAGTAAACCTTCACGTGTTCGTCTAGCTCAATAGTACACAAACATAGTTTAGATTCTTTCAATAAGGAAATTCGTGCTTATATCGAAAAAAATGTCACCTCAATTTTCTTTAATCAAGTGGTATTAGAATCATGGTATTCCAAACAGATTTAACATAGATACAATCACAATTTCAACACAAAAATCAATACTATTTGGGAGGTTGAAAGCTTAGAATATGTACCTGAATCTTCTGAATGATTTAAGAGAATAAAGATTTAACATTACTGATGAATCCCACGACATTTATCCGCAAGACTGACCGTGCAACTTCAAAATACAATGGTTCTTTTCGACGATAATCATACCGAGACTATCAAGATATGAGAAAAGAGAACAAGGTAACTAGGAACTTATCCTTCAATCATCAAAGAAGATGTTTATAATGTTAATACCCCAATGTGAACTTCCACATATATATTATTTCTCTGTCTTGCAAATAATTGTATTGTGTGATGATGGTGGAAGAAAGATTTCAACAATCAATGGGTAACCTATATATTATTTCTCTGCGTTGCAAATGCTTGAGATTTACTGATATTAAAGGAACAAAATTAGTTGTAGAATCATCCTAAAAAGATGGGTCACGTTCGCCAATATATGAAAGATAATTTGATTTGGTCAAAAAGAAAAAAACACGTGAGAGTAATACCTTCTCTTCGTAATATATAGTAACAAGTCATTGCTAAAATCACGAGTAAATAGAAAACATGGGAAGGTGGACTTTCAATAAAAGACAAACTCAAAATTTATCATAAATTTGTTGAATTAATTTCGTTTTGAAATTATGTATTAATTATTGTTAGAACTTTGGTTGCACGGGTTGAATGACTTATATTGAAATTAGTATTGCTATATCTCGCGAAGCAATTTATCCCGACGGGATCACGACTAATTTACAACCATATAATTTTCCTCCTTCCACAATACAAGGGATGGCAGTCTTGCAATTAAGAAAAAATACTTTCAGTACAAATTGTCTATCGTCACTAGTGCAAATCAGGGATACAAAACCTGTTTTTTTGAGATTTAAGACCTATTTTTTGCCGGGGTTATATCATCAGGTGTTGTAAGTTTGGGATACAACACCTGTTTTTTATTGGGTATAAAAAGAACATATTGTACCTGTTTTTTCTAATAAACTGGTGTGATATATGTATTTGTAACCCCACTTTTACACTAAAATAGGTGTAAAACCGCACATATAACACCTGTTTGAATACAAAATCAGGTGTGATAA
>Ga0228710_1002475_pt1 | contig 29135 bp, 19 predicted proteins | sample MedpolnodulmetaG_FD_177995 | JGI IMG/M metagenome (GOLD analysis project Ga0228710, IMG submission 177995) | Root nodule microbial communities from Medicago polymorpha collected in Santa Monica, California, United States - pink nodules | ecosystem: Host-associated > Plants > Roots > Nodule...
GAAATTAATTTAAGGATAATTATGGCAATGCAATCAAATTTTAAAAAGATTTGCTCCCATCCCCTCCCCTTCCCTTCTAAAAATTGAACCAAACACTTCAAATTAAAAATCTCCCCTCCCCTCCCCGCCCCTCCCCTCCAAAACTCTCGAAACGGACCCTAAGATGCAACCAAGAATTTTCAACCCTTCTTCCGCGCTGTTGCTCACTACCCTTATGGGAGAGCATAGCACCAAACGCGTCCTTCTCTTTTACTACTTTTCTGGACCCATTCAATAGGCCAACACAAGAAATTAATAATTTATAAGGTTTCACATTAGAAAAGGTCAATATTTTCATCTCCAATTTCATGGATTCGTCATTATTTTTTTCTAACACAAGAAAGTAATATGAATATACCAAATTCTTTTAGGCCAAAAAAAAGGACCCACATTGTAGAAAACACATTAATCTTCCTCTTTTCCTTCTCTTTTCTTGATAATAAATTCCACCTTCCTCTCACCTTCATTTTTAAGCATGCCCCTCTCTATTTTCACACACATCACTCTCTATCTTTCATCCCTTATATCTCCTCCTCACTCCTCACATCCTCAACAATCCCACTCAAATTTCAAAAAAAAAAAAAATCTTTTAGTTCTCCATTTGGCATTTCATTAGCTTTACCACTTGGTCTAACACCAAATTTCAAAATCCTTGTTCTTCATGTGCTAATAGTATAGTCCCTATTTTACCAAATAAACCTTTCTTGTGCTATTATAATTATTTTTCAAAAAAATGAAAGAGAACATTAAGTGTGAAGAAATTGGTCTCATTGGTGAACTAATGCAAGGTGAAGAGCTAGCAAAGAAGCTTTATGACCAACTTTTCTCTCCATCATCACCATCATCATCAACATCATCATCATCATCATCATCAACATCAACTTCATCAAATGAAGTCTTAATTGACAAGTTAATTTTGTCCATTGAGGCAGCAATAACCATGGCAAAGGGTAATGAGGGAAAAATCAAGACAAACAATGTAAACATGATGGATTCTCATTGTTCAAATGGAAGCCCTAAAAGTGAGGTCCAAGACTCAAAGTTCAAGCACAAACATGTGTCCAAGAAAAGGTATATTGGATTAAATTACAAAATTATTGTTTCCTTTTGAACTTGGTGGTGAATTTTCAAGGTTCATTTTTTTATAGGAATTTTTTTCAAGGTTTACGATCTCATAATTTTCACTATTTGATTCTTTGAAATTTTGTGGTGTAGAAAAACAGAGCCTAAGTGGACCGAGCAAGTGAAGGTATATTCTGGAACAGCAGCAGAAGGGTCTGTGGAGGATGGCTATAGCTGGAGAAAGTATGGACAAAAGGATATTCTTGGAGCTAAGTTTCCAAGGTAACAATCATTTTTTACGTCATCTATAATGCATCACTCATTATGATATTACTCGACTCGAGAGATTAATATATATAATTGCACACAGAATATTATGCTCATACTAAAAAATAAATTTAATTACTTTTGCTTGAGGAAACGATAAAAGTACCCCATGTAGCAAAGAATTTTTTCATCAAAGTTTCTAAAAGTGAAAGTTGTAATGTTTGTCGCCTGGATATTATGATAAGAAATTTTTTATTTGTTCTATTTACCTTTTTTTATTATATAAGAAATTTTTTGATTGGTGCAAGTGGCCTTGGGTACCCCACTCACTAAAATATCATTGGACATTGGCCAATCAACCAATAATGTCTAAAGGAGATGATGTGCCTCAATTAGAAAAAGAAGATGATGTACTAAAAGAGACTATGAAAGTTATCCAAAGGACAAAATTAGAAAGATTTAATTCTGGTGGGTGTACTAATGTGTTATTACTGAGGCTCTGTACTAAAAGAGAAAGGACATTGGAAAAATTTAACAATTGAATAAAGTTGTTTGTACTTTTTTACCATTCATGCACCAATTTAAGTTAGCATTAAATACTATAGCATGTTAGCCAAATTCACTGTTATAGACAACATCATAGCATGTACTACTATCCACACAATTATGGAACCAACCATTAATATAAATTGTCAGATTAAGATCAAGACAGTTCACATTTTGAGCTCAATTTACTAACCTAACGTCAAAATGTAGGTCATCTTATCATAACAAGATGATGTACCTGATTTCCTAAAAAAAGAAGATGATGTGCCTCAATTAAATTTGTGATTCACTAAAGATAGAAACTTTAGATTTCAATGGAGATTTCAAATGAAAGAAAAACACAAACATTCAAATATAAATATTACTAGTATTTTAATATTCATGTATTTCCATCTCTGCTTGATATGTTCCATAATTGAAGATGATCCATCTGAATTTGTTTTTGTTCGAATTATTAGGGTAGACTCACACACTATAAGTGTGGAGAAGTGATGAATTTAGGGTTCGAACTCCGACTGCTACATTTTAATGTCCATGAAACTATCAACCGGGTTTTATTTACATGACTATGCATCTAAGTTTAGATACCCTTCTTTTAATTCTTTAATAATTTTACACATAGGTTTAAGTATAAACCTTTAACACTACTTTTTTTAAAATAAAATTGGAAGTGCAGGGCCATCAATACCACAAAAAAATTTAATATAATTTTTTTATATTTCCTACATGAGCATAGAATCTAAGGATATTTTTTCATTCTTATTTTTCTTCTATTTTATTTATTTTTTCTATTGAAGCAAAATGTTTTTGATATTTATCTAACAAATTGTGATTTTGCAATGCAGAGGATATTACAGATGCACACATAGACATGCACAAGGTTGTCTAGCTACTAAGCAAGTGCAAAAATCAGATGAAGATGAAATGACATGTGAGATAACCTACAAAGGAAGACACACATGCACCCAATCTAACAAGACACTCCCATCAAAAGCAAAGTTGAAATTTGGACAAAATAAATCACAATCCAATCAAAATATTCAACCACAAGAAGAGAAAATTCAACCACCTCAAGAAACAATTTTCTCTTTAGACAACAAGGAGGATATATTTCAATCATTCAATTTTTCCTCTCCATCAATAGGATCTGAAAATGAAGATAACAACATATTTTTAGAGACCATGATTGAAAACAATTTCATGGAAAATGAGGATAACAATATATTCTCAGAATCAAACATTTTCTGCTTGTCATCACTATTTGATTTGGACAGCACTGGACTAGGCCCAAGTGAGAGTAACATCACTGAGATAATTTCAGGCCCAAATTCTATTGCCAATTCCCCAATGGATTTTGATCTCTATAATGACATAAATTTCGACATGGATGATTTCACTATCAACACACAAGAACTTTGCTATTGATGAATAATGGCACTTGGAAATTTTGTGCATGGATTAACTTGTGAGTTTTGTAGATCAAGATTAGTAAAATGGCAAAGAGGAGGATTACAATATGTAGCAATCATGTTTTGTGTGTCCAAAATAAAAACAACGAAAGTATTTTGTAGTTAGCTATTGTTTTCACTATCTTGAGGTTTTTAATTTGTTCTGTTGTAACTTAGGCATCCATCTATCATATGTCTTCTTTTGTTCAAGCAGATGAAGAAATTGCGAAATAAATAGATTTTGGTTTACCCTATATTTGCTGTCTAAAGTTGTTATTAATGCACCATTTCACCAAAGAAAAGAAAAAATCATGATCAATGTCTTCCTTGATTGTTGGTCCGTCGGGGATTTTGGAAGTTTGGACGTTGTCGTTACCTAATACTTCACACGATGTGGTCTTTCGTTGGGAAATTGCTTTGAAGGTGACTCATAATTATCACACCATAACTCCCGATCTCACAAAACTTATTGAGAGTCACGACTCGGTCGTTGTTTTTGGAACTGGAGTGTAACTCTCGATCGGCTTATTTTTAAAGGTTGAGCAATATAAGGAGCCGACTAGAGAAGTGATAGGAAAATTATTTTCAACACTCTCTCTAACATTCACATTTTTATTGGGTGAAATCAATTTGGGTCTTACACTTTGGAAATAGATCCCACATAAAGTGGTGAGACTCATATTGATTTCCCCAATAAAAAAGTGAGTGTTGAGAAAATAATATTTCTAATACTCCTTGAGCCAGCTATATTAAGAGACAATTCCTCTGGTCCCATATTCACATTTTAACCCAGTTGCGTATCAGGACAAAATCAAGCATCATTTTGAGAATAATCAAGGAAAAAGAAAAATGGACACACAAATACATGTCAAATTAAAGACAGAGTTTTATTCATATCTCTCTCTTATCTTCTTTTTCCTACCATTCTAAACATCATTATCCTCTTAACTTCTTAAACTTTTGTCTAAATTTATTCGACATTTTCATCCCTAAAGGTAGAGGATCCTTGTCTTGACATACAATATTACTAATTTACTTTTGATTCAAAATTTGTTGGAACTTTTATTTGCATGTTTACTTTTAGTCATATTGAACTTCTCTGATGGTAGCAAGGTTTGACTCGTAATCGTAAACCATAAAATGATAGAACAAAGTAAACAAAAGAGTCTAACGTGATCCTTAAGATATTGAAGCCAATACTTAAATAATGTAATAACAATTACTTCTATGGTTAGCTAATAAGTTCCAAAAAATGTGGCGTGTAAGAAGACAACCCCGCGAAAATTGACCATGGTTGAACATTGTTCCGAGTTGGTTCAAAGGCAAGGTCGTCAAAGCCCTTGCCTTAGATCTTGAAATGTAAAATCTAAAATCCTTTAGTTCTTCAGACGTAAAAATCTAAATTCTCTTCTCTAGGTGTTGGGTCTCAAACCGAGTTTTTTGAGATTGAAGAGAGAAACTTTCAATCAAGTAACCTCTCTGGAGTTTCTCAAATACCCTTCTAACTTCTTGAGAACCTAAAGTAATGGTTTTGGCCACTTATCTTAAGAAGTAAAATTCTGAAGGCCTCAAAGAAAAAACGCAAACACCCTTGCCTCAAACAATTTCCGGTATAATTAAACAATTTTCTGCCCCCATCACTCATGTCTACGGTCCTAGGACCAAATCTGCTTTCTAGCCTTTTAATCTTGATATTATGTCATATACTTTTGACATATACATTTTCTTTTTAGTGTTTTTTTTTATAGTACGAGAATTTTATTTATTTTAATAAAAATTGTTACCAATACTCATATTAGGAGAACTAACAAAATAATTGTTAACTTTCGTGAATTGATACATTTTAAATTTTCCTACTAATAAAAATAATTTTACTATATCTTTTGTAAAAATTTATTTATGTTACTGTTTCTTACATATATGAAAGCCTCATTTTTAATGAATACTTTACGCCGCATAATAGGTTGAGTCGGCCTGACATTATTTGACAAGTTTTTTTTCATTTGATTAAGAGCATGTTTGGATAAGAAAATAGACGAAATGACAAAATAACTATAGAAACTTACACACACAAATGGAAGCCCCCGTATATTTTATGAGTCGAGAGTTGTGTTGTACACAATTTGCTACTCTCGGTGGTGAAGCTAACACATTTTTTAAGAGGGGGCCAAACATAAAGAAGAAATAAAATATATTTTTAAAACTATTATTTTAAACTTAATCAATAAGTAAAATAAATTCACAATAATTTTTACTTATATTTAATGAAACAAAAGCAAAGAAAATAAATTCTAACAATAATTATTTTAGAAAAGTTGAGATCTATGAAATTTTAAGAAGTCCAATTTATTTATAATTGACAAAAAACTAAATAAATTATCAATTTATATTAATATTATTCCTCTTTAAACCAACAGAATTGTTTGGAGTAGTCAAGTAATATATCAATAAGATTTATACTAATTATACAAGATTATTTTTTTCTTTTGGGGAATGCTACCCCATTGACATGAAGCCAATCCCCCCTAGCTACTCTTATTATATCTAAGCATATCATGTTGTGTATCATAATGAAATCATACAAAATAAAAATAAAAAACAAAGAATGGAAAAATATTAATAAATTATGATTAACAAATTAAATGACATAACCAAACTATAACTAACAAAAATAATGGCAAGGGTAAGAGGAAGAAATACATTGAAAGAAGGATAAATGAAATGCAACTTCAATTTGGTATTGTCACACCTTTCCATTTGAGAGCCAATTCACATATTTGCTTTGTTGAAGACCCATTTTCCTTAAGAGCATTAATAGCTGCGTCTTTGAGATCCTTCATTCTATAACGAATCTTCTGCTCTTCCTCTCCTACCATTAACCTCTTCACAATACTTGCAATTTCTTCCCTTTGAACCAACCCATTTTCACCTACTTTTAGTCTAATAGCCACTTTAACATTTTCACTCAAAAGAACAGCATTCATCTTTTGTTCAGCATAGAGTGGCCATGCAATCAAAGGCACACCATTGACCACACTCTCAAGAGTTGAATTCCAACCACAATGACTAACAAACCCTCCAATTGAGATATGGCTCAAAACTTGTGCTTGTGGGGCCCAATATGGGAGCACTAAACCCTTCCCTTTAGTCCTCTCTATATAACCATTTGGTAAAAATTCAAAAGGGTCAACATTACTATTAGCAATAAAATTAGAATCATTTTCAACTTTATCCTTGGGACACCTTAAAACCCACAAGAACCTTTGTTCACTCATTTCCAACCCATAAGCAATTTCATCTGTTTGAGCACTAGTAAGGATCCCCTCACTACCAAAATTCACAAATATAACACTTCCACGTGGCTGCTCATCCAACCATTGAAAACACGCATCAAATTCAGATCCATTATTAATAGAGTCTTCATTCACTAACGGTCCAACCGGATAAACCGGCGGTTCATTCTTTTGCAAAAAAGTAATAGCCTCCGGTTCAAGCTCAAAAAAACTATTCTCTATTATTCCTTTAGCAAACTTATATCTTGTCACATGGTGGAGAAAACACTTGTATGCTTGGTCGTTTCGATCATGAACCGGGTCTGCCAAGTCTTTCCCGTGAAACGCGAAACATCCAGGGACGTTAAGCGGTTCAGGTATATCCCTAAACTCACCCTGAAATTTTTGGTCGAGTTGGGGAAAATAAAAGGCAAAGGACAAGTTATTAGCAGTGGAAGGGAAGAAGAGATATGAAGGGATATCTAGTTCAGCGGCCATGTCAAAGGCATCGGTTCCAAATAGGTCGATAACGAGAGCAGAGAGACGGTGGGAAGTCATGAGAGAGAGTAGGGTTTGATGGAGAGAAGGGAGAGAACGAACCATGGTGGCTGTCATGAGTGTTTCGGGTCTGGTGTTGGGTGGGAGGTCGGAGAGGCTGACCGGAGGGAGAAAGACGTGGGAAACTCCATGTGGTAGGGAGGTGAGTACGGTGGTTTGAGCCTTTGAAGGTGGACCGTCGTTGGGGATGATGAAGGTGATGGGGAGGTTATGTTTGGAGAGTCTCTTGGAGAATTCGATCATTGGAATGAGATGTCCCATTCCTGGAGTTGGAAACATGGCTACTAGAGGTGGTAGTTCTTGTTCTTGTTTTGGTTGTTGATATTCCATATTGAAGATTGAAGATGATAATGATACTCATAGAAATGTGAAAGGATTTTATATATATGCTGTTGGTTGGACCTGTTGGTGAGAATTTGAGTAGGAGTAAATGAGTAAATGTGAAGTCGTGGGTGAATTCGGACCAAGAATAAAGTAAGTTAGGTCATATACAGGGGAGTTTCTACGTTACACCCTTAAATTAAGGCGGTACACCTCTTTCATAAATCTATAAGTTAACCAAAAATTTTATGTAATAAAGAGATATTTATCGACTTTTATATTTTAGAAAATATTATCCCATAAGAAAAAATATCATTTCATTTTTTATAAAATTATACTAAAGTTTTTAACATTTTATTCAAAAAATAATCAATATTCACTATTATGAGTAATAAAAATTAAAAAAAATTGAATTTTGCTTTGCCGACACTTTTGAAAAATAAGATATAACTATTATAATTATAAATGATAGAAAATATTTTTTTCTAAAGAAAATAAATCATTAAACTATTCATTTAAATACACGGGTGTACCGGTACACTCAAAATTTTCAAGTGTACCATAGAAAATGCCCATATATAGATCTTCCACTTGAATAGTTGATTTATTTCATCTATTAGACCAAATATATCAGATATACAATGATTTTAAAAAATGAATTATCTCTTATAACAAAGAACGGACGTAATATTTATTCGGACACAAAATTGTTTGTATTCTTAAGTGATATATGGGAATGATTCTAACTAGTTTCCGGTGTAAGAAAATTATAGGCTTAATTGCGTTTTTGCTCCCTTAAATATTTTTCAGGTTTCATATTGATCCCCTAATTAATAAAAGTTATGATTTGGTCCCTTAACTCCTTCTTCGTTAATCACTTTAGCCCTTTCTATTAGTTTATATTAAAAAACGTTAAGTTATTAACACGTGCATACCAAGTGGCGTTTTTTTTTTCTTTTTCTTCACATTAAATAGAGAAAAGGAATACGATTGCTTATAAAAAAGGAGCAATACGATTGCTCAATCACATGTTAGAGCTATACTAAGATATTGATTGCTTATCCAAAAAAGGATTCTTGCTTTCCTCAACATAATGGATAAAACTTGGGTGACATTGTGGTTGGTGACATTGGTCAATCACAATGTTACAATGTCTTTCTTCTTTCTCTTTCACAATATTTTTTTGTTTCTTTGTACACTTGTAACATTGTGGTTGACCAATATCACAATGTCACCAACTACAATGTCACCCAAATGCTACCAGCCTACTCGAACATAATAAGAAGTATGATTGTTCTCATGAATCTTGATGTTACAACATTCATAAATATATAATTGTTCAAATTACAATAAAAATAAACATTTCATTCCTCAAATTAAACATTTCATTGATTTGAATATGGGTTACAACAAAATCAAACCAAACCAATTACACAATACATATCATTCTCGTTCTATTTCAAATACATTTGAGACCATCTTCCACTGATATGGCACAACAAAATAGTCCCTTACCCCAAGCAAATCTATTTCAATCGTATTCATTCTCTCTATTTGATGTGAAAACAAATAAAAAATGTCACCTGGTATTCACGTGTTAATAACTTAACATTTTTTTAACACAAACCACCAGAAGATACCAAAGTGACTAACGGAGAAGAAATTAAGAGACCAAATCGTAACTTTTATTAATTAGGGAACCAAAAATGTAATTAAGCCAAAATTATACTAGTTGTATATCAAAATTAAACTCACATAATTGACTGTGAGTTCGTTAATTATTTAAAATCGATTATATATAAAAGTGTATAGAAAATAAAGGGATTTTGTGCAAACGTTTTGTTATATTTTAGAAGTAAGAAGTAAGTTGAATATATGTTAAAATCAATTATATAATCAAAAGCTAAATTATATAATTAAAAAATATATATTTTAAAAGCAAAATCAATTTTACCTAAAACAACTGAACATGTCTACACCAATCCTACATTTTAGAATCAATTTTAACCGGTTTGGAAGTGAAATGAATAATACACTCAAGCAATTATTGATTCAAGTAAAATAAAAAACCATTATCTGTAAAAAGAAAGAGCAAATAGTCACTTTAGTTCCTGGTTCTGCGGCTCGTTGTCACATAGATCCCTGACTCAGGATTAAATACAAATAAGTCATTGACTCTGCACTTCCATTATCACTTTAGTCTCTGGTGTTAAGTTATTCTGTTAAGTGATGATGTGGCATATGAGGTGTCACAGGGACTAAAGTGAAAGTAAAAAAGAATCAAAGACAATAGAAGAGCTATTGCTGTAAGGGACCTTAGTGAAATTTTGTGTTTACTGTCAGAGACTTAACTGATAGTAAGTATGCACAGTCAAGGACTTAAAATAAAGTTGGTTTTTAATGGATGATTGATTTTGAACAAAGGAGAGAATTAGATGACATTTAGGGGTTTGAGATTTAGGGATTTAGGAATTTGAGATTCGATTTGGGGATATTGATTTTTGGTTCAGGGACCAAAGTGACAATTTTTTACTTTCACTTTAGTCCCTGTGACACCTCATATGCCACATAATCACTTAACAGAATAACTTAACGTCAGGGACTAAAGTGATAACGGAAGTACTGAATTGGGAACTTATTTGTATTTAATCCTGAGTCAGGGACCTATGTGACAGCGAGCTGCAGAATCAGGGACTAAAGTGACTATTTGCTCAAAAAGAAAATATAGTACAAATAAAGCGATGACGACCACGGCGACTCCACAACGAGTTCTTATCGCAAACTGTATTAGAGCTGTCCTACATGCACAGAGACATGTTTTCACCTTATCCTTCAATTGAGACCTATACGTATGTCCTATTATTATACGGCTGCAATTTCAAGGACCTACTGCAAATAATTCACAGCGAAAGAAAACAAATACTAATGTTTTGAAATGACATGGTGTGAGTATGTGGTGGAGAATCATCATCTCATGGAACACGAGGGTTCATTGTAACGAAAATAAACTAACTCATGCAATCAGAAAACAAACTAATTACTCAAACATTCTACATTCAAACTAAAAATATGAATAAACTGTGAACTGAACAGAGAAGAAAGGAAAAATGGGGAAAAACTCTTTCTATTCCATTAATTGAGAAATGAGTACAGAAGTGTATTTATATGTGTATAGTTTCAACAACTTACTTAGTTGTGTAACTAATTGACTAATCCTATTGTAACTAACTACTTATAGCTAATTACAATAATTATTTCTACAAAAAACACACCAACACATTAAGCTAAATCCCCGCTCAAATCTTCCCATTTAAACCTTCATTCAAAATAGCCTCAAAATGACACTTGAGGTGCTAGCTCGGTGGTCGGAGCTTAGTCGTATAACCTCCAAGTGCAGAGTTAAAATCCTCTTACGATATATCTAAAATGGTCATTAGGGTCACTTTAATTGATAAAAATAACCCCAAATTTGAGGATCGCACGTGAACCTTAAAAGACCAGAATCTTCTATATAGATTCAAATCCATTACACCATGAAAGCATATACAAACTAGGGGAATCACACACCATTAGAGAGATGAACATTGGATAAAGCAAACCATCAACTCATAAACCCCTTTATTTTTTCCGTTGAATTCTTCTTTCACTCACTCTTGCACTTTTATCTAAACTATTTGATATAAGTTAACCAACAAATTTAGTAGTAATATCAAATGTTTTCTAGTTGAGTTTTTAGAGAAGGATAATGGAATGAAAAGAGAGAAATTCTGGGAAGTAATCTCTATTATTGATTGTATTGTGTTGCATGAGAGAAAGAGCTTTATCTACTAGCTCAACTGCACACACTTAGTAACTGATTTTGTTACTAGTTATAAAAAAAATCTACTGTTCCTAGATTACAAAACCAGTTAACCACTAATACTAGTTAACAAAATATTAGTTAACTAGAAACTAAACCCCTCAGTTAAGATAACCTGAGGTAAATCATCAGCCACTCTAACAATTTCGACATAACAATATCTAAAAATTGGACCTACAAAAAAATTTCAAACTTGTCTCATAAAACGTTTAAAACAAAACTACATTGAAAATCAACTCAATTAGCTCCACAAACACTGCCAGCAGACATTTCTCAAATTAAAAATCAAAATTTACACAACATTCATCAAGAAATTTCAAAAGTCAGTGAAAGTTTATAAGCATTCATCAGAAGATTTTTAACATTGATGTTTGAAAGAGTTTAGCTGCTCCACAGGTGCTTCCACTTGGACTGTGCATCACAAGAGTACACACAAATCAAGGTAAAAGCTCGAAGCCTAATCCAAAATAAGTACTACAACAAAATAAAATCCCCGTCCCAAAACAAAACCCCCATGCAGTCAAAAGAAGCAAAACCTCATCAGTAGCAGTGATCAAAAAGTCAGTTAGCCTGATCAGGTGTACCAGCTGCTCTACGATGTAGGTTGCCGTTGTTATCATCATTATCTCCTTCTCCATTTGTGTACTTCCTTCTTACAATAGCGAACTCCATTTTCAACTTCAGACGGTTGTTCGGGTTAAACCCAAAATAAACCAAGAACATTACGAGGAGATTCAAAAACAAACTCTTCCAACCAGTAACATCAAACAAGAATGCAACTATCACATAAGCAACTAAGCTAGACGCTATCAAACGATTGGAAACCATAGGTTCCCTAACTGATTCCACACGCAAACCTCCAACCACCTCGGGATTTGTCTCGATCTTCACAGCAACTATACCTCACAACAAATCAGCACAAACTTCTTAGCCTCATATGCAACAATTCATTGCCATATAGGAAAGAATGGAAAGAACAAAAATTCAATTCAATCTATTGTTGTATACGTTATATATATATTTACATTACATAGTTACATATACATACATAAAGTTCTAAGTTCTAATTTCTATCAAATTAAGTTTCATGCACTGTCAATGTAAAATACACCGTAAGCAACATCACAGTCATTCATGTGCATGACTATAGAGATATCAGATAGTTAAAATAAAAGTAAAATGTTTCTAATGATCTCAATGTTATGATTGATCAACAGTGTAAAAAACTATTTACACTGACGGTGTAACGTGAATTAATCCATTAATTCATTATGATATGATTGATAAGCACTATCTCTATACTCAATCATAAAATTCAAATTTAAGTTGTAGCCTTGTAGGATACTAGGAGTAGGGTATACTAAGGGCCCGATTGGATTGGCTTATTTCTAAGCTTATGCAAATAAATAAGGTAGATTATGAAAAACAGCTTATATGAAGATACAGTTTTTGTTAGGAAAAACTTATGAATTAACATACAAGCTTATTTATTTGCATAAGCTATTTTTCATAAACTAAAAAATAATCCAATCCAATCCAAACAGACCCAGTATCTTAAAATTGAGGGGGAACTAACTTTAAGAAAATATTATTCAATTTCAAAAAATTTGAACCGAAAATAGAGAGGGAAATTGGTAATTGATGAAAACACATTGAAATTTACATGTCAAGATTAAACAGAACATAAAGGGAATTAGGGTTCTTGAGAGATTTGGGGAAACAGAATCCAGAGAGAGAAAAATGAAATTAACAAACTGAATATAAAATTCAAAATCAAGAATGAAATTGAAGAATTATGAATTTAAAAAAGTTAACTAACCAAGAAAGGTGGTGGAGCGAATGCGGTAGAAATTGAAGCTATTCAGGTCCAATACAGATAACGAATTATTCTGAAATGCAAGAGAAAGAGGAGAAAGAAAAAAGAGTGGTGTATGATCGTCGGAGATTCTTACGGTGGACAAACGGTGACAGGGCCGCCGGGGAAAATGTGATTTGGAAAATGAAATATGGAGTTATAGACGAAAATAAAGGGGTATCGGTCGATTTCATCACTCTCTTTATCGGTCAAAAAAATTATACTAATTAAATTCATAAGTTAATCTTTTCCCTTTAAAAAAAAATAATCTTTTTAATTTTTTATTATATAGAATGAATTGGTCTTAAAATGTTTACATTGTTACCCGTTTTTCATCTAATTCTATTAAAAAGTATTTAATTGACCGTTTAACATTGAGTTGATAGATGAAAAAAAAAACTATGACATCATTCATGATTAATTACATACTTTTTATTCTTTTTGTATGTGAATTCAATCAAACTCAATTTTACAAATGTAAATATGCTTGTTCGTCACTAAATTTTCATCAATCGACAAATTTCATCCACCAATTAAACGAAATAGGTAGAATATTCTTTAATTTTATAATGTTCAATCAATTCAATCCCTCTACCGAGTCTAGATGACCAAACCCATAAATTACATAAACCCTAAGTTTACCAAACCCGTAAATTTGGCTTTTGGACTTTGAATCCGAAAATGTGATTTATAGAAACCATAACGACTTAAACGTCAATTCATCAATATTTCAACAACTAGATAATTATATTCATAAATCAATACTCTGTGCTTAGAAGAAGATGGAGGTGAAAATATTTAAGGAATTTGAAGGTTTATTTGGATGGAAATTTTTTTGATTTTAGGAAGAGAATGAAGATGTTCATACGGTTTATGAATTTATTTATTTTTATTAAAAGAAATTATAAAATAAAGTTATTAATAAAATTAATATTTTCATGTTGCTTTAATAGAAAAATGAACAAAAAGATTAACTTATGCACATTTTAATATAATTTTTGATGATGTCTGAGATTCGAACTCGAGAACTTGTGGACATTTTTAATAGATACCGGTAAACCAAACGATAGTTATGGTTGGTTAGAGAAATAAAACAGAGGAGCAAAACCGGAGGAAGAAGTCAGCAGAAGAAGAAAAAGATGATCTATCGGAGGTGGAGTCTCCTTACAGGTCCGACGGCTCTCGTCGCTGGTGTAGTGGCCACCGTCGCCATCGCCAACTTCGTATTGGTCAAGAATGTAATTTCCTCTCTCTCTCACCCCCTTTTATGCGATTGATTCATCCATGTTTATATTTGTTGAAAAGGATCGATTTTTATTGATGTAAATGATGATTCATGATCTGGGTTTTCAGTAATTTAATCAATTTCATTTGGGGTTGTGAGGGTTGGATTTATAGATTTGTGATTGAAATTGTGTAATTTGATCAATTTCGTTATGTTATCTGCCATTAATTATGATCATTTGATTCTTTTTTATTGCTGAATGAAGCTGGAATTTTGGGTCTTGTTGATTACTTTTGCTTCTTCCTTATGGATTTATAGAAAATTCATTTGTTTGATTGCTCCCTAACGTTAGGGTTTTCTCTTCCAAGGAATTTAAAACATGTTATTGAGCTGGATTTTGGTTGTTCTTGAGGCAAGCAAACTTATATTATTTCAATTGCAATAGCTTGTTAGATACAAGTATTTTATTGATTAGTTAAGTGAAGTTGATTAATGTTTTAGCTAAACTGTAAGCATAGTTTTAATATCTAGTAATGGAAGGAGTGATTTAGTCCCTTAATGGATTGCATATTAGGATTCTCAGTCACTAAGATAGGAGGATAACCGTGTTTGATTTAGTCTTCGATTTAGATATATAAGTACCTAAATTTGCAGTTTATAGCATAAGTACCTATCGTATTTTTTCTTTTGGTGAACGGTGAGGGGCAAAGCCCCACCAGAAGAAAAACTAAATTAAAACCCCCTTGGAAAGGTTACAAAGTGAGCATCTCCCAAAAGAAATTTTGAAGTAAAACCAGGAATCGACATAAACATTCTACAAGGGCCTTCTAAAGATAACCCGAATTTAGCTAGACTATCCGCAACTTGGTTAGCCTCTCTCAAAACATGGTTAATTTTGACATGATTAAAATTGACCATCAAATCCTCAACCATCCTGACCAAACCGTGACAAACGTGGGTTAACAAACAACCTGAGTTTATGGCATTAACTGTTAACAGAGAATCTGATTCTAATAACAAAGATTGTTATCCCTTTCTCCTTTGCAAGTTGCAGACTCCAAATAATTGCCCAAAGCTCCGCTTTAATCACACAACATGACCCAAATTTACAGCAAAGCCCCTAAGAAAACACCCGTTTGAGTCCCTTGCAACGCCACCACCTGCTGCCTTTAAACCCACCTGTGAAACTGCTGCATTACAATTCATCTTCACCAAACCGGGCAAAGGTGGAGACCACACAACAGGCTGCATCGATCTGCTAACAGAAGTACTAGAATTGACAGGCTCAAGTTCGTATTTTGCTGTCTAAAAATCCTTATCCATTTACTCAGATTGATGGATAATACGCTCAATAGAGTGATTTCCATTCGAGAAAACAAACTCATTATGATTACTCCAGATTCTGTCCAGCACAGCTGCAAACAGAACTGTCCATGGTCCTAGAATCACACCATTTTTCACCAAATTCTTGACCAGCCAATCGCTGCTATTGTTTCCACAGAAAAATCTGTGTTGTCGAATTCTTAAAATACAGCCAAACAGGTTTGACTTGATCACAATCTCTGAAAACATGGAACCCTGTTTCCAGGGCTTGCATGCATAAAGGACGAGTCATCATCAGTTATGCCACACTTTTTTTGAGTAGCATTAGTCATTGAAACACCTCTACCAATCTTCCAATGCAAAAGCTTTATCCTCTCAGGCCCCTTCCATTTCTAAATTCACTTGAACAACAGATTTGGTTGAGTGAGATTGCTTTGAATAAGAAAAGCATAAGCTGAAGTTGTAAAGTGCCATCAGGAGTGTTATTCCAAACAATAATATCATCCTCGTTGTTGCTTTGTAGCGGGGGGTACGCTTTGATTTTATCAATAAAGTTACTTGGAAGAAGTGTTAGAAGTTTATTAAGACCCCAATCACCCGTGTTCAACACAAAAGTCTTCACTTGTGTCACAGAATCAACCAAGGTTATATAACCTAAAGCATTGTCCTGTAGCCTTCCACAGTTGGGCAGCCATGGGTCTGTCCAGAAATTCACCAGAGAGCCCTTTCCCACTCTCCATAACAAATTCTCTTTAGCATTTTCCCATCCCTTACAAAGGCCACTCCAAAAATTAGATTGAGATTTCTTTATTTGGAATCTAGGCATCAAGTCTTGACCACACGTGTACTTATGTCGAACGACTTGAACCCACATGTCTTGTTTACGATGACACACATTCCAACCCGCTTTCATCGTCATGGCCATTTTCATAAATCTAGCAGACTGTAAGACCTCCATTCACTTTTGTAATGCAAATAGAATTCCAGGCAACTAAGTGCATATGCTTTTGATTTGGTGTGTCTCCCCATATGAAGTCCCTGCATTTGCGGACTGCGGTCAATATCATCGAACGGGGGAGATAGACTGTTTGCATTATGTGCGAAGGAAGAACTATCATATATAAGCTCTTGTCATAAGCTGTTTCCATAACAAAAGATAAAATAAAGTCAAACTGTGTACCCAAAAAAAAGTCAAACTGTTTTTGTATAAGCTATAAGTTATTCTGGCGGGCTAGTTGAAATCAGCCTAAGACAGTGTATGAACATGTCATAAGTTGTTTTTATAAGTTCTTCTAAACAGCCTCATAAGTACTTATGCCCGATAATAAGCTCAAATAAGCCAATCCAAATAGGGACTTAGTTCTTGATTTCATGTTGTTCAATTGTATCATTTTCTGTTGAAAGTGTTGGCTATCTGAGTTAGTAAGGTCCAATGCAAGGGCTGTCCATTTTGCAGTAATACCTACAATAATTGTTATTCTGCTAGGTGAGGTTGCTTAGATGGACAATAACAGTTCTTTGAATGGTTTATATGCTAATGTTTTGAAGTTGTTATGTCTCTCCTATCCATAATATTCTGGCTGTGTTTTTTTCTAAACCGGTAAATGTTGTTGTTATGTGATTGTAATTTACGTATTTATTGTGTACTTTCCAGGACCCATTTACCAAACCAGTTGAGAGGAAGTTTGGAGACCAACCTGCGACCAAGTAGTAAGAAAGACGTCACAGTGGTTTGTGTTTTGATGTAATCCATACAATTGATTTATGAGCCCTGTAAGCCTCTTTGCAAGACATGCTTGCTAGTTAATAAATTCTGAGGTGTCGAATGAAGTGTAGACTCTGGAGTATGCACCCTAGTTTAGAACTAACACACAAAAGTTCTAGAGAACTGGTTCACATTTCAGAGATCCGTGTTTTTTTTGGTACAATTGTCAAATGAAAATGAAAATGTGTCATAATCTTCCATTTCATATCTTTTATCCTTATCAATTTTCTGTTAAAGCTCGCTTTGCTTTTCTGATTTGTTTATGCCATAGTTCTCACCTTTCTATGCTTAGTGTTTGTGTTGATTGAATGTTAAATCTCAGAGACTGCTTATAAAATTCAAAGATGAGCAAGATTGATGTTTATCTGTTCGCATATATGATTGATTAACTTAGTTTCAAGCAAACGACATCCAAGACAGAAACGTGACACATTTTTGGATATCGAGCATTTGAATTGGTTGTAATCATCATTGACCTTCTTTCATGTATAAGTTTGATGTCGTTCAACAGTTAGCACAAAATTCAGGATGAAAATTCAGTTTGCAATAATGCAACAAGTATAAATATTTTACTATTGCCTTTCAAAAGAATACCATTTCGTACATGTTTTATTTGCACATGTATGTACCTCACTTATTCCTCTTAGTACATTGATGTATCAAGGTATGCAAGAAACTTGGCTGTAACCTGTAGTACATGAAAATGAACTTTGCATTGGTTTGTGGACTCTAGGGAGTCTCCATCATTATTCAATATTGTTTCTTCATTTGAGCATAAACTAAATAAAATAGGCATATATTATATTATATTCATTATAAAAATTATGGTGAAAAAAAACATGAAATGGGTTTTTACATGAGTAATAATTATACATATTGCTCTGCAACAAACTGATTATGTGTCGCCTCCTCATTTGTCTTTTGCAAGTTTTGATTATGCTGTACAATTCTAGTACACAATGCAGCTCAACCTAATTAATAATATATGCATTGGATCACACCACCATATAGAAAAGAATCCTGAATTTGAAACGATAATTATTGTAACCAAGGACAGATTATTGTCTCATAGCTCATTACTAAGCATTAACTAGCATTTCCATTACTATATCATTCCATGAATCAATTGGTCCTGGTAAACACCAATGTAAACAATCATTCTGAACTTTATCATTCTTATCCTTAGCAAAAGGTTGGAATTGCCGGTAAGGTCCTGGATGTCCATCTGGTCTAAGCAATGAAAGAAAAGTTGTATCCAAAAGTTTCAAGTTCACACCATTCTCAGATCCTAGTGATGAAGCCTTCGCAAACTCTTGAACTTCAATACCTCTCATGATAGAATCTACATCTATCATATCGATTTCACCTTCTTTAAAGGGTACAGTTCGATTACAATACCCTCCACTAAACCATTCACCATTTTCAAAATGATCTGGTGTGGTAGTTCTAAACAAAACAGTTGCATTATGGCTAGAATTTGTAAAGAAGTTAAAAACCAGTTGTAGAGCTTTTCGGTACGCATAGTCGAACCCTAGATCAGTCAGATTTTTTCCAGGACAGTAATGACATCCAGATACTGTGTTGTTTTCATGAAATATTGCAGATTTGAGAAACCATTTTCCACCACCAATTACAACATAATCAAAATTGGTGAATTGGTTGGTCCAATTATGGTCAAGAGTATCAAGGTGAAGCTGAACCATTGAAGATGAAACTCCATTCATGTCTTCATAAATAGCTGCTTTAATAAGAAAAGGAGTCCATATTACTGAGAGTGTAAAGTTATGAGAGGGAAATTTCCATATCTTTGATCTATATTCCTTGTCATGGTAGACCTCAACAGCTGGTTCCACCTGTTAGAGTAAAATCATTGGAAGTTGATTTAATACACATTTTGTAGGACCAATTCTTGAGACAATACATTATGCAACAAACAGGCAAACCAAGTATTTGTGGGGACAAAGATGATCAAAGTAAAGAATATAGACATAACAATGCGTGCAAGACACGACTCAAAGAATGTGCACACCAATTTCATTTTTATTATAAAACAATACACACCAGTTTATTTATTGTTTCAATGGTTTATAATAATTTTCATATACAAAAATTGTTTATAATAAATTTACTCAAGATATTATTGCATTTGTTGTTAGTTTCAGTTGGTATGTCAACTTGTACAACCATATATGTAATGAGCAGAATGAGAACATACTTGTAAAGCAAAGGGGCAATGGGAATAAAATCCCTGCCCTAAAAAGTATGTTCTAAATTCTAATTGTTATATAGTTTTTGAGGGAATAAATATTATTTATTTTAAAGTTTAATCACTATAAATTAGCAGTGTAAACCAATTTTACATAGATATTCATTCATATTTTATCACTTTGTTTAAAAAACCAGAATATGCACTTGAAATGAGTAATTAAGTAATGAACACAACTTGGTAAACATATAAGGTTTTCACACTAATTATCAAAAAGCTTATCATGAAGATTTGGTTGCAACTCCATATTCAATGTAGGTAAACCTTTATGGAAAAGACAGTGGACCCACCCAACCATAAGTTATTAGCACCAGCTGTCTTCAATAATCAACAGCTTTAATTTGTTGACATTGACAAGGATTTTACCTATAAAATGACATAACATGCAATCTATTGAACCATAGTGTTTATAAATTATAATTTAAAAATAGAAACTAGATGAATGATTTTGACCATGCTTCATGATCAATGGACTCAAACAATGTATGTGTAACAAGTTAGTTTACATCATAGAATCACATGGCCTCATTTTAAAATTTTGGAACCATGTCTGTCACTACATTTGAATACGCAGAAAAATCCAAAAAAAAAGATGTTTTCATGCTGAATTTTTAAAAATTTTCAAGCCAAAAAAAGTTGGAGTGAAACACAAGTGTCTTCAAAGGTTGGTGAGGGAAAAAGAGTACACTTGAGTATGTTTTTAAATTGCGAGCGGCAATCATAATTATAGTCCCAACGTCGAGATTTTTTATGCAATCACGTTAACTATATTTACCCGTAATATCAAAGATCTTAACATAACCACAGTTTAAAATCTTCCGAGAGTAAAATTTTCAAATAAAACGCTAGGAATTTCGATTTGCAAAAAAGAGTGCACTTGAGTAGGTTTTAAATTGCGATCCACAATCATGACTACACTTACAACATCAAGATTTTTTGCAATTGTGCTCACATCAGCCGTATTTATCCACAATATCAAGGATCGTATTATAAACACGTTAAAATCTTGATTAATTAGTTAGTTCTAATCAATATTAAATTTAATCATTCGAAGTTCAAACAAAAAGAACTAGAATAAGAAGTTGCAAATTGGATACCAAACCAACAAAGTTAACAATACCTGTGAGAGAATACAAAGTAGGGACTGAACATGGTTGCGTGAGATGGAATCACCAATGAAGGCCATTGCTTTATTCCTCATGAGACTAAGAAACTTCTTAGGGTTGAACTTTGGTAATTCACACTCTTTAGGATTCCACCTCCAATAAAGGTACCCTAAATCAGGTCTTCCATTTTTCATACAATTTTGATGAGGTTCAATCACATGGCAACTCTCATTTGTGTACATTGGTTCAGATTGATCAGAAATCCAATCTCCCACAAAAAGGTCACATTTTCCTGTACCTAAACAATTGTTAAGTAAATTATTAGCACCATTTGATACACCAGCATAAATACTTAACATTACTTAATGCTTGTTTGAAATTACTTAATCATACTTTAAAGATTTAATGAACAAATATAGCCTTGGTACATTCCACAACACACAAAAAATCATAAATAGCATAAAAATTTAAATGATCCAAAACAACAAAAATGTGTGAATTTTAATTTTGTCCATAACCATGTTAGAAAATTTTAAGTAACATTTATGCAGCACATAAATGTCACAAATGAACAATATATTCACAAAAACCACAGAAAAAAAAAGTTTCTTACCATTAAGAGAGGTTTGATTCTTATTGTTTACTTGAAATTCATCATATTCTGGTGCTTTAAGAGGGGAAGAGACAACAGAAGACTCTACTTTTGTCTCAGTTTGAGGAGGAGGAGAAGGTATCTGTATCACTACAAATGATGAAAAACTGAATGAATCCCAGAAGAGAAGACGAAAAGCAATACCAACCAAGAAAAATGATGCTGCAAATTTAACACAGAAAAGGTTGTGATTTTGCAGTGAAAAAAATGAGCCTAAATTTTCAGACCTTAGTACTCTCTTCACCATCTTGAGTGACCAAAAGGTGGAAACAGAAACAAGTTTTGGAGTTTGGATTAAGCTACTTTGACATAATGACTACAAACCAAACGGTGTTGTCAAGAGTAATTAGTATAGGGAAATGGAAACCATTGGTTATGATAAAAGTAACCTGTTTTATTCATGCAGCTAGTTAGGAACATTAAATGTGGTGATGTAATAATAGATAGAGGACATTACATGTCCCATGTGGGTGCTATAAATGGTAAAATTGTAACCGTAGTAGTGAGTGAAGAATATGTGTCATTTGGTCTATGTCTAACTGTACCACACATAAACTATGCTATATACTTTCTACTGTCTTAAATATAAGCAAAAAGTCAAATGTATTTGATTAAAATTTTGATCAAATACAGTTGATTTTTTGCTGCTACTTAAGATTGAATGGGTATGTAAAAGTAGTCAAACGCTGTGTTGTTTTGATTTGGGTTTTTGTTGTGATCATCAAATCACATATATTTATATCATTTAGATTGAACGATACATATTTTAATGTATATTATGATTTAAACTTTTTGAAATATCAAGTTTAAAATATGGAGTGTCTGATCCCAATATAAAGGTCATCAATATCCTTGCTCAAACATCAACCAATAACAAAATATTAAATCATTAGAGTAAATGAAAGTAAAAAAAGACAATGACATGATCGATCTTTGTTAACACAATTCGGCCAATGATACTTGTCTTTGCGACTATATAGCAGTTAGATCTATAGTATTACTGCTACAATTCAGATTACAATAATACCTCTGAAGTGCCTTATGTCTTATATATGAGTTATAGTGAACAATCCATAATTGTATGAATACATGGATTGTTGACCGCAACAAATCTAAATCTATGCTCTCCAACTCGAGATGAATGTAGAAGGTAATTCATGCATTCGTACAGTCGACACATCATTAATCGTTGGAAATGTCTTTTTTTCAATGATCGACTAAAGAAACCTAATAAAATTAAAATTCATATAATGTATTTTGGTAGATTTTGTGAGAGTGTAAAGAAAATGAACACTTGATTATAAAAACAATTGGGGTTTGAGCAGTTCAAGTAGTTTGAGTTAAGTAATTTTAAGTGATTAAAGGAGTTGACGAGTTCAGAGTCTAGGGCTTAAGCACCGGTAAGGACAAAAATACTAACATACTAATATTTGTCATTAACATTAAAAAAAAATCATATAAAAACAACTAAAATTTTGGAACAAAAATAAAAAGTTTAAAACATCAATGATTAAAAATGAATGGAGTATATAAATCTACTCGTACACATAAGAGAATAATTAAAGTAGTTTCATGTTGGTTATCAAAATTAAAGTAGGTTATCAAAATTGCTTTTGATTGTTTAGGTGAAACATGCTTCATCACTTTGATTGAGTAACATCCAAGGCATATATTTGCGTATTGATTATGCATCTTGATTAATGAATCTTGATTATTCATCTTTTAACCTTTGTAAAGTATTGTTCTTAGGAAAATTGATTCTGCTAGTATTTGTTATAGTAGTAATCTTTTTTCTTTCCTTTTTGACAGAATAATCTTTTTCTTTATATAATAATTCAGCTTTAAGGAATATTTTTGGATTGTTTGATGTCGGTGCTAATGACATCCACTGTTTGTGACATTGTGTCCAGCCATATAGTTAAATTAGAGAACCGATGTTTTGATGGTGGTGCCACAACTCATTAAACATCAATCGAATGCAATAATCATGATTTTGAATATCACTAATAATTTTTTATTGTTTAACATATGTCTGTTGTCATTTAAATTGTATTTAAATATAGACTTAATTACAGTTTTGGTTCCTCTAGTTTGTTCCATAAAAATTTGGGACCTGCTGATAAGAAGTACTCCTATTTGGGAAGGGTATGAGGTCACAAACTCAACTACAGTAGTTATACATTTGCCAAAATTTTGCTTTATGTTACAAAGGCAATTACGTATGAGGTCACAAACTTGTAAGTCAAAATTCAAGGTTTTAAAAATCAACAAAAACCAAAATTAGTAAATCAGCAAAATTCCAATGTATATGTTACTATGTAATTGTAGTTTTATCTTTATTAGGAGTTTGATATGTATATGTTACATGATTTTAGTTGAGTCAATTTGTGGGGACCAAGTGTTCCTTGTCTTATCTTTTCAAATTTAGAGGATGATGATATTGATAGAGAGCTCCATTGAGTTGTGCCCCTTCCCAAGGGTCGCATTCCAGTCCACTAATGTACTACTATTGAAGTACTTCATCAAGTAAAGAAGTTCGTAACTGATCCTCCTCAATATTAAAGAGATCCATTTAGAGATTAAAAAACAGAAAATTGATTGAAGAATATAAGAATTGATTAGACTCTTCAAACATGAAGTAGCTGGGTAGTTCATTTGGTTGAGACAACGAATTAAAAAAGTTAAATGTTCGAATTATGAGATGAGAGAATAAGGGATTAAAGGAGTTAAATGTTCATGGGGTTTGAATCCTAATAAGGAAAAAAAAATACTAACATAACAATTAACATACTATCGGAAGATACAACCCTATCACTATTATTTAGATCGGATCGGAGTTACACTCCGATCTCCCCTAACTTTAGACCTTCCAAAACCAGTGAGAACTTATCTTGGTGCTTTTGTGCCTCATTCCTAAGTCATTTGTGTGCCAAAATAGCTTATCTAGCTCGTTAACATGGGTTTTGGATTGTTTGCTAACAGGAGATAATTCACACAAAATTTTACAGTCAAATTGATTAAAACTAGAGTCAGTAATACATAACATTTAAATATGGTTACAAGTCATGTTCATTTTTTTGGGGACTAAAAGGAAGTATTGACATTATATTTTCAAAATGTACAAACTGACCAGAGCACACAACAAAGAGAGATTACAGAGAATCAAATCCCAGAAAGGACTATAGATAGTGGAATGCAATGTTGTTAGGACTCATGAAAAAAATATTACATACTGATGGTGGAATATATAACATTGTTTTGTTCCTCAAATTCTGAACTTGATGCAACTCATGCGAAACTGTGGGCACAAAATTATTTGTTGTTTTTTCCACCAAAGAAGAATGAATAATTTACAAATATAATCTAAATGCAAATCATTTGGATTTTTCTAAGCAATAAACAAAAGAAATTTGCAAACATTTAAAAAAAATTCCTCGTGATCCGATACAAAGTCAAATCTGCATAAAGTCAAATCGTCACAGAATTTTTATTTCTACGCTTTGATCATGCAGTTGCTGCTCTTGGTACTTTCATGCCAAATCCATGCTTTGCTTTCTCCACCCTGTCATATTGTCAAGAAGACTTAACAGACAACAAACATAACCACACCACATGTTCTTTAAATATTGATATATTACTATTATATGATGAGAAAATCTTAAAATAGTGCAAGTCAACTACTAAAAACGTAACATTGATGAGGTAGTCATAGCCTATGAGGTAGGAAACTACATAAAAGAATTGAACATTCTCTTCCTTACAATATACACCAAAATGATGCAAAAAGAATATACTTACTGTAATGCAAGAAGTCAACTACATGAAATGATGCAAAATAACCTAGATTGCCGGTTACAAAACCATGCACCATCATTCCTGATAAATTCATTCTTTTTATATGCGAACGAGTAGAGCTATCCAACCCCTAAGATAAATTTGCAGTGATTTGCTAAACCTACCCATTTTTCTTTCTAATATACAAATATACTCTATGTGAAGTGAAAATAATCTAAAAGAGCTAAACGAGAATGATGTATCTGCAAAATTTTCGCTTGATATAGGGCCAAAGATGACAAGTATCAGCAGTAAATAAATTGAAATCTAGGACATTAGTTAAAATAAGTAACCAAATTGTTATTTTCTTTAAGTAGAACGTAGAAAAAACTAAGAAGTTAAAACAAAAGAGGTAGACAAGCATTTAAATGCAACAGAATCATCAGAAACTCAGAACTTACGTTGGTGCAAGTTTGCCGAGCCCATCTAGCTCTTCACCTGTGTCTACATCCAAGACTCTCCCGGTAATTTCAACGATATAAGATCTATCGCTATCATTTGGAAGTCCTCTACGAATAAGCAAATCTAAATCTTTTTGGTGAAGCTCTCTTCCGTTTACAATAACGCCGGTGTTTCCACCGGCACATTTATCAGGAATGGGATGATTAAACTCTTCTATGAACGGCTGCAAAAGAAATCAATTTATCATTTACATTGATCAGATCATAATCATATATATGAAGTTTGGAGTCTGCTAGAGTGACTAAACTTACTGGAATTATTCCGAGACATGGTCCGCCGATGACACCCCAAAATCCAGCCCGAGAATCATACCTAATGAAGCAAGAGTATAAAAACAAACCAATTATGACTACAATAGATAAGCAATCAATATGAATTTACAATTTCTTTTTTCTAGGTCTGGATAAGTCAAATTTAATGTTATTCTGTCAATATGAACATACTGTAGATGATAAAAATTTAACCAGTGTTATCAATCGCTGACCATGGAAAATAGCGCTGTGTGCAAATTCCGCTGCACCACAGTGCTATAGCACAACAATCTGACAACACTTCATACTAAATTGCTATGGTAGAAGTTTGTTAAAATTATGCTACACTATAGTGCCGCTATATGACAACACTGAACTTAATCGAGTCCACTAGAAGAGTAATTTGGCAAATTTTGTCAGACAGGTTGTTTTAGAAAGCTTGTTTGCTTAAAAGAACAGAATCCATTTTCAAAAGCTTAACTAATTTTGATTCCTTTGAAGTACTTTGATATATGTCAGCATAAGGCTATAAATCAGACTAACCAATAATTTCCTGGCTGGATTGGTCCGGCTATCTTTTCAGCCTTCTTAACTACACGATCTGATAAAGGTTGTCCATTTACAGTAACAAAACATTTTTCACGATCATCAACTTTGTCAGCTAGGGAAGAACCTCGGGAGCCTTTCTTGAAAATGTTTGCGAAAAACGATTCACCACCTTTGTTGGATCTAGCATGGTCATGTTCTTGGCTTGCGTCGCCATAATCCTGTGAGATCCCGGAGTTGGAATAATCGTGGACATCCATCTCAGATGCAAGCACTACCTCTTTCAAAGAATTTTGCCTCGAGGTATTCTTTTCTAGTTTCACTTTCTCTGGTTCTGAGCGACCACTTTGGTTGCCTTTCCCTAACCGATTCACTGCATGATTGATACTACTAGAATAATCAAGATACTCTTGAAGTGGTGAACCGGAAGGTGGAGAAACTGAGGCTTTAGTTGGCTGAATGGACTTTGCGGCTTCACCTGGTGCAGTCATAACTTCTGGAATATTTTCATCTTCTGAGATACTCGGAGACGAAGAATGGAAACTTTGCATCTCCTGCAGCTTGCTAGAGTTCAAGCTTGGGTCTGAAGCCATGACAGGAGATCCTCTATCGACTGAGTGAAAATCATAACCAGAATAATCGTCCGAGGAGAAGTTAACACGATTTGTGTTCACATGACCATGAGAATGCGACACACGGCTATTCACAACCTCGATAGAGGCATCATCATCAATCCTTGTGGCAGTTCCCTCCACTTCCCCATGAAGAGAAGTAACTAGCTTCTTATTGATGATAGAAACATTTATTTCAGAAGAACAAGCTCCACATCGCATTTTCTGCTTTCGATTTTTCACCTTAGCCAGTACTTTTTTAGGAAGTTGCAGTAACTCAAAGCAATTATGACATGTGATGAAAGGAGAACCACCAGCTATCGGATGGCACCTTTGACTACCACTAGCTGACATTACTTTTTGAGAACGGCCCGTGACAAATCCGCCCCTCTCAGAATCGAAGTCACTAACCAATCGTGTATGCAATTGCTTTTCACGAGAATTGGCAACAGGAACACCAGTTCTGGAATTATGAACATGTTGGCTAACTGCAGCTGGGATCTCATTACGGTACAACATAGGATCATTTGAGGTATGAGGGAATCTGCTGTTAAGGAACGTAGCAGGTGGGACTGGCATTGAACTTCTTATCTTGTTGTAGCAATGAAAACAAGAGCAAGAAGGCAAGTGTGGTGTAGGATTGTGTGCATATTGTTCATATGAATCTGGACCGGTATCAGTATAGCGTCCAGGAAAGTAGGGATGCATAGGTTGCTGCGTGAATTGGCGAGATAACGGATGTGGACCTCTTGACATTTGTGACCCAAAAGGATCCCCATATCCAGGAAAATAGTTAGGGTTGTTCATTGAAGACTGAAAGTTGTTGTGCATCGCCATTTCATGACCACTCGTATAACCATATGGATCATGATGATAACTGGAATAAGGAGGACCTGCCAAATGTTTATTAGGGCCAAAGAATTGCCTTGAGGTCGTCCGGTTCGACCCAGAAGGCCCATCTGGAAACCGAGTATCAGTGCCACTGCGAGGATCTGGAGGAACCACCTTTGAATCAGGATGACCCTTTTCTTTAGGATTGTTAACCATTTCAGAAGAATTGCTCAGCTGCTTTGATAACTCATCAAGCTTCCTTAGAAGCTCGGCTCGATCTTGCTCGAGGTGCCGAACCCTACTCATACCATCCATGTCTTCGTAATTACTCCATTGTTCACCATGATTATAAGAAAATCTCGAAGTTCCCTCATCAGGAAAATTCAAAGTGGAAAATCTAACACCTTCTATATCAGCCGATGGATATCTCCGAAACCCTTCCACATCAACTCTCTCCTCATTTGGCCAATTTGACATTCTCCTTGGAAAATTGGACCCTCCAACTTGAAACTTTGGTTCATGTTGTTCCCTTCTTATTGCTTTACCCCCGTCATCTCTACTTCTATTGACATCATAACCGTTCTCCGAAAGTCCTTTCTCCCTACCATCCTCATAACGATTCAGAATCCTCTCACGTCGTTCCTTATTCAACCTCCCTGAATCCCTTTGATCCTCCCTCGAGAAACCACCATTGGACTTAACATCAACATCCGAATTATCACTCATAAAACCTACATCTTTCCTAAATGAACTTCCTAATTTAGCAGGAACTCCTCCACCTTGTCCCTCATCTGAAGCCTCCCACAAACTACCATTTCCATTACCATTATTAACCTTTCCTGCAATCGAAACCGAAAACCACAATAACACATCAAAATCTCCAACCCCTTGAGTTAAATCCAAAACATCCAACTTAACTAATTGATTAAAAACCAAACACAAACAAAGGTGCAGAAACTGAAAAGTAAAAATCCTTGATCCATAATCTTGCTTCTTAAAAAAAAAAAAAAAAAAAAAAAAATTTCAAAAAAAAAAA
>Ga0228710_1002476_pt1 | contig 29133 bp, 20 predicted proteins | sample MedpolnodulmetaG_FD_177995 | JGI IMG/M metagenome (GOLD analysis project Ga0228710, IMG submission 177995) | Root nodule microbial communities from Medicago polymorpha collected in Santa Monica, California, United States - pink nodules | ecosystem: Host-associated > Plants > Roots > Nodule...
ATGTTTCCGGATTATATAATCCGGAAACCCCCTAAACACCCTTTTTCAAGGTAAAACAGTTCGGATTATATAATCCGAACTGTATCAGCACAAATTTTAAACATGTTTGTAACATGGATAGTCATTTTAGGGACAATATTAATCTTCCTAACTCTCATCCTTCTGTTTTGGGTCATTGTTACCCGTTCTTAGTAAAAAATCGGGTTTTCGAGCAACTTGATCAGATTGCTTCGAAACTTCCCCAGAAAATCAGAAAAAAATTCAATGACCATGACTTCCTTAGAAGGGACTTCTTACGGGACTCCGCCCCTCAAATTCAAAATTCCATCGTTTAGACCCATTTTTAATTTTTCATATTCTCAGAAAAATCCGAAAAAATTTATATTAGTTTTATTTGATTTTTATAATTTTTTGGTGCTATTTTTATATTTTTATTAGACAGGTTTTTAGCATTTTTTACTTAGTTTTTTTTTGTTGTTTTTAAAAGCAAAACTCAAAACTGCTGAAATGTAAGAATCTGATGGCTGATTATACATAAGAATTGTCCGGATTATAAAATCCGAAATAGTAAACATGAATCCGGATTTTAATATCCGAAATGCACAAGGGCATTTTTGAAAATTTTACACAACGCGGGAAAAGGCCATAAGGTGGGAAAAATAATACTCAAATATTTTTTCTCACGAGGCTCGGCAGTATTCTTGTACCCATTACTTGCCTCTCCTTATCTTCTATGTGTGTTTGTTTCAAGTTATATTTGTAGATTCCTGGGAATAAAATCATAAAAATGCATATGCCTATGTTTGTTACAAGTTTACTAAATTTTATTCCCGGGTATAAAATGTTCCTGGGAATAGAAAAGTTTTCCCAAAGAAAATGGTGGGAATAAAGTTCCCATAGAGATGAGAATAAAATTATGTGTAATTATCTATTATATTCCCTATTTTTAAGATTCCCTGGAATATTATAATGTTAACCAAACATCTTTTTTCTAAATACCTTGGAATAAAATTCCAATATTTATATTCCAAGAAATGTTATTCCTAAGAATAAATTTGCTACCCTTAAAACAAACACACCCTATATTCTTTTTTTTAAGGAATATAATTTATACTAATATGTTGTAGTTTACCAATCTCTAAAAACAAATGTTGTAGTTTACCAAGAAATTTCATATGCTATATTTCATTTCATCTGTATGCTAAAACTTTTTCCACGTAACAAGTAGAAAGTGGCATTCAAGTCAATATATGCTTAGCAAAATAGGCTATCAGGTTTTAAAAAAATGCAATTTTCAGGCCTGGACGACCCAAAAATTTGCTAAATTACTAAATTGAAGCTAGCAATTCATGGTTGCGAATTTGCTACAATCACTTTTGACATGAATTTCAACGCATTTTTTTAATTTGATATTTGACGTTTCAGGATCGACTAATTTGATAGATTTAATCTCACTGTCTTATTTAAAGTTGAAGTAAAGATTTGTATGAATTAACCCACTAAAATTGGCGTTGAGGAAAATCGAACGTAACACATGAAAAGTATACTTTAAAGTTTTAAATCAATATAATCAGATCAATCCAAATGAGTTAATAATGCAAACTCATTTGACTCCTAATCCCTAGATTTGCAGCTCTCTGTTTCATAATGGTCTTCCATGGAAAAGGACGTTGATGTAACATCTAAAAATTTACAGGACTAAAAATTGAAGGAAAATTTTAGAGAAACTAAAACAAAAAATTAATATATTTAAAAAGACTAAAAACATATTTAACACCGAGTTATATTTCTGTCACAATATCTTATAATTCTAAGCATTGAATTGATTCGCAATGGACCATTCATGAAGATGGTCCACCAAAGAAGTCACCTATGAACTTTTATGAATAATGTAGATATGTTTGACAATAATGTCAATTTTTTTTGAGCTTAGACTGTTTTTTCGTTAGCTTACAACTCCAAAAAAGAATTAGAATTTTTTAACAATATATGAATTAAATAGGAATTTTTATATTTTTGACGGTTAAAAATTCGTATTTAATTCATGTTTTGTTAAAAAAATTCTTTTGTTTTGAGAAATATTTTTACAAAATTCTACACATTTCTGCATCATTTCATTAAAAAATAAGGACCAAAATTATTGATTGTAATTTTTATAAGGACTAAAAGTTGAAGGAAAATTTTACAGAGACTAAAACGAAAAATTTGTATATTTATAAGGACAAAAAACATATTTAACCATTCAATATATTAACTTATTATCGATCAATTAAATTCTCTTGAGATAAGGCTCTGTCATCTATCACGATTATACTTAACTCAAAGCATCGGTCTTTTAAGTTGCGCACAAATAATACCTATTAAGAATACTAATTTATTTGTTATACAATGCTATAAATTCATCTATTTTTGTTTCAATTTGTAAGGTTGATCACTTATATACTACAAGAACATGAGTTTAACTTCCCCTTCCAACTTAAAAACATCTTTGATAGATGATCATAAATTATCTTTGTAAAGACTGGACTTATCTAAAGTTCTTTTTAATATATACTATAAAAAAGCTGGTCTGTTCTCCACCATTTTTCCCCAAATAAAACATAGAATCTTTCAATTTCTTAAATTGTCTTATTTGGACTCAATTTTCTTAAGTTGTTTAATAGTTTTAGATTACCTTCTCCTTTACTCGGTTTATTATGTAAATTATTTTAATTATTGGTTAACAATTAACAACCACAAAGAGTTAAGGACCAATTATTGATAATGGATCAGGCACACACAAACACATGCTCCATACTCTCTCTTCCACGTAATATCTTATCAACATCATTTTCTATAATTAATGTAAAAAAAGAAAAAGAAAATAATTTTTTTTATCAAAAAGAATAAGAAAATTGAGTGGCAAAGAATTAATAACAATAGTTACTCCAATCCTCGTGAGTTTAACTCAGTTGGTAAGGATATTACATATTATATGCAGGGGTCGGGGTTCGAACCACTAGGCTACTTGACAAAAAAAATAGTTACTCCTAAAAATAATAATAACAATAATTAATTTTGGTCAATTTTTTTTTTTTGACAGAAATAAAAAACATAATTAATATTCCAATATTGTACAAAAAAAATATTATACAAAAATATTCCAATATTGTACAAAAATAAAATAAAAAAGTAATTATTAAATTATTTTTCATATTCGGCACTTTATGTCTCTGTCTGTGTCTTAGCTCTGCATCCTCACCACAACCTTGTTCAACTTCAACTACGCGTTTTCTCTTAGATCCGATACTTGGTGTTTTTTTCACTTCACTACCAATTTTCAAGACACATTTGGAGAATTCCTACGTTATTTTTTGTGGGTTTTCGATTGTAACATAGTTGTTGTAACCTAGTACGTGTTCCTGTCTTTTTTCCTTATTTTTCAATCAAAACAGCTTTATTGTTCGTTTAACTTATCTGGGTCGTGTTTTTTATTGAGTTATGTTCTATCTAGAATTTAAAGTTTTCATCTTTTGATTTTTTTTTACGTTGCGGATTTGGGTTTTTCTTTGCATTTTGATTATACCCTTTTGAAGTGAGAGTTTGGTGATCTGGATTTGGGTTAAGAGATTATTTGGAGAGTTTTTATGCTTTGGTTGCAGAGATGAGTCATGATCAGAGAAAAAAGGTAAACTTTCTCAACTCATATGTATTAGATTAATATTTGTTTGAGAGTTTTGCATATGTAGGATATAGATATAATATTTAGTTTACTATTCATTGTTGAAAGTTTGATCTTTTATATAATCTATCATGGGACTGTAAATCTAAACTCTTCCATGTTTCCTGGAACTGTTTATATTGCTTTTTGCTTTCTGTTTTGGTTGTGTTGTGGACATGAGACCTGTTTCTGGTCAAGGAAAACTAACTTGTATGTATAATGCAGTGTTGTCAATCACGGAAAATAGTGGAAATTCCGATACACTGCACCGTTATAGTGCCATATACCCGCTATTTGACAACTTTGTACTAAATAGCTTATCTTGGAATAATAGTGATTTGTTTAAATTTTGTTATGCTATAACACCACTTTAGCCGCTATTTGACAACACTGGCATAATGTAGTGTTTGTTTGTAGGAGATCTTGCAGACAGTTTTTCATTGCTGTTATCGGATTTAAAACCTCCTAAAGTGTACTTACTTTGTTAATGTAGGAGATAGAGAGGGATTAAAATCTGATTTACTATTTGTACATTAACCTTGTTGATACCAAACTACCAATCATTTAAAACATTCAAGCTACTTTTTACCATCCCTTGTTCATGGTTGGATGCAAGCATCAAACTCTGATCTTTCAAAATTTTAGTAAAAAAAGTAGTATCGTTCTGTTTTGCTTCACGTTACAATATGTATATATGTAGCAGATGATTTTAGAATATTTGTGGCTTTAGGTTTGCTTAGTGTCTTTGTTTGTTAAATAGTTTGGTTTTCTATGTTTATGCAGTCATCTGTGGATGTAGATTTCTTTACCGAGTATGGTGAAGGAAGCAGATACAAAATAGAGGAAGTGATTGGTAAAGGAAGCTATGGTGTTGTTTGCTCAGCTTATGATACACACACTGGCGAAAAGGTTGCTATAAAGAAAATCAATGACATATTTGAACATGTATCTGATGCCACTCGCATTCTTCGTGAGATTAAGCTTCTTAGACTTTTACGCCATCCGGATATTGTGGAGATCAAGCATATTTTGTTACCTCCTTCAAGAAGAGAATTCAAAGATATATATGTTGTATTTGAACTCATGGAATCTGATTTACATCAGGTCATCAAAGCAAATGATGATCTGACACCAGAGCATTACCAGTTTTTCCTCTATCAGCTTCTACGAGGCTTGAAGTATATACACACAGGTTACAATCATTTTCTTAGTTTGCTTGCCATAGTATATTTAGTTTTGTTATTGCATGAAACTAGATGCTAAGTTATTTATATAATCACTGTTGCTGATCTTAAACTTTGCAATGGTCTTGTAGCAAATGTTTTTCACCGAGATTTAAAGCCGAAAAACATTTTGGCGAATGCTGACTGCAAATTGAAGATTTGCGACTTTGGTCTTGCCCGAGTAGCTTTTAATGATACACCCACTGCTATATTCTGGACAGTATGAAGCTTTGCCCACGAAACTATCACCTAATATACATCTCTGCTTTTCAGTTCATCTATATTAATTTCTTTTGTTTGCCAACAGGATTATGTTGCAACAAGGTGGTATAGAGCTCCCGAGTTGTGTGGGTCCTTTTTCTCCAAGGTGCAATTTATGTTATGATTATTATTTATGATCCTTGATATATTTTTATTTGATATCTGAAAATTTTGGTCCATGATTCGTTCTTTTTCTCAAAATTTGTGTGTTTTGTGCATTTTATGGATATCATAACATCAGGGATTGTCTTTTGGAAAAAAAAAGTCCAATCAATTAATGTTAGGTCAAATCTCATCCAATGTGGAAATCTTAACACACACGCCTCACACTTAGGATTGGACATTTGGAGCTTAGGATTGAACATTTGGAGGGTGACTTGAGCGGCCATAGCGGGTGGGTCTAATGATTGTTGGATAGATTCTGATACCATCTTAGAATTTGGGTTGAGCCTAACTCAACCCTACAAAACCAACTTGTAAGATGAGGAATGTCTTCCACATAGGAATAAAGGACTCATAATTTGATGTAGGTAAAAAGGGTCCTGGTAACATTAACCAGCATCAATAGTTTAAGGATATAATATTACATTTCTAAGATTTTTTATGATATACTTTCTTGGTTTGCATGTGGAAATGACATTGATGTCCAATCAGGGAATTTGAAAGGCTTTCTTTGTTTTTTAATGCTATGTTTAAGTTATTTTCTTCCATGTAATATAATGGTAATTTAAAAAGAAAATGTAATAAATTTTTGTATAATATTCTTAATATTAATTTTATACTACACATTAATTCTATATTGCTGATTTATTTATTCAATTTCTTTTTCTCATGTTGAATTTGTCAAGTAGTAGTTTCACTTTTAATTGTTCTAAAGAATTTTATATGTTGCTCCAAAGTTCCAATTCATGCTAACTATGATTAGTTTGCAACTAGCTAAAAGTTTGAACAGTAATAATACATTATTCCAAATCATTTTCTCACATCTGATTTGCCATCTGCTTGTGTATATGATAAGTACTCAATCTCACGTTCTGTATATTGGTCTATTTGTTTTTACGCTACGGCATTTTGGTATTGCTAGGGGTACACGTGTAGGAGAACAGTACTTTCATCGAATTTGTGTTGCATTCTTATCATTTTTATGATTCTATGGACCTCATCTACTTGTTTTTGGTCCACATTTTTACTTTTAACTACAATGTAAAGCACCAGAATAGGCTTTAAGCTAATACGTTTTTTATGATTTAACCATAAAAAGGAAATTAGGACCGATTATTTTTTGGTTCTTATGCTAATATGTTTTGTGAAAAGTAGTTGGTGGTTGCTTGCTTATGCATATTACTTTTGAAACATTTCATTTTTAGTGCTATCAAATACAAATAGTAGGTTGATCATGTTTGTGTATATCTCATTGGTTTATTTATATTCTGGACTTTGTAAATTTATATGATCTAAAACTTCTTATTTTACAGTATACACCAGCTATAGACATATGGAGCATTGGTTGCATTTTCGCAGAACTTTTAACTGGAAAACCTCTTTTCCCTGGGAAGAATGTTGTCCATCAGCTGGATATCATGACTGATTTTCTTGGAACACCGTCTCCTGATGCCATTGCAAGGGTCTGTTGTTCAGCTTTTTCTTCCTCATACCAATTTATTTATTTTAGTTTGTTACTTATTGGTGATTGGTGATATATAATGAATTAATAGGTACGGAATGAGAAAGCTCGGAGATACTTGAGCAGCATGCGTAAGAAGAAGCCTGTTCCTTTCTCGCACAAATTTCCTAATGCAGATCCCCTTGCTCTTCGGCTGTTAGAAAGAATGCTGGCATTTGAGGCTAAGGATCGACCTACTGCTGAAGAGGTTGAATCTCGACGCCCAACTATCTGTAGTTCATTCTCTCTTTTATAGTTATATTTGGTTAACAGGGTATCATATCATATGTATAATAATGTCAGGCCCTAGCAGATCCATATTTCAAAGGATTGGCCAAGGTCGAGAGAGAACCTTCTGCTCAGCCAGTTACTAAGATGGAATTTGAATTTGAGAGGCGGAGGATAACAAAGGAAGATGTGCGAGAGCTTATATACCGAGAAATATTGGAATACCATCCGAAGATGTTAAAGGAGTTTCTAGAGGGAGCAGAGCCAACGGGTTTCATGTATCCAAGGTATTGTCTAAACATGTGCCCAAATTTTTGTTTCACATCTCAATTTTTTTGCACTGTTTTAAGCACTTCATAAACCTATTTCATTATCTCTTTCACCTGATATTGCCACTTAATAGTTCGTAAATTTGTACAATTACTGGTTTTACAATTTGGACTCTTCTACAATTTTTTTTAAAACTCGGTATTCGGTCCAAGGACCGACTAATCTGCGGGGTCCAATCCCGCCGTCCACTTGCGGGGGGCCCATTTAAAGCTAGAGCAAAGCTTTGTATGAACTAGCCCACCGAAATTGGCACCGGGAGGAATCAAATTTGAGACCTTGAGAGGTGCACACTCCAAGGTCCCAAGCCAACATCACTAGGCCAACTCAAGTGGGTTGACTCTTTTACTCTTTAACTTAGAACACGAGTTATGGCTAAAAAATAAAATTTATCAAAGGAAGTACAAAGTCCCAATGTATACGACTAAAACAACCACCGTTGTCTTTTCTCTTATGGTAAAAGGCCGCATGATACTCAAATGAATGCAAATATTTAAGCATCTCTTGTAGGCATACACACATAATATTGTGATTGCTAATTGTCAGATATTTTATCTTATGTTTTGTACGTCCATCACTATAGAGTATTCTTATCCTTCTTTTTTGCATATTTATTTCTCTCTAAAACAAATTCTTCTCTCGTGGAAGAAAATATTTGGATTGTTAATCATATACTATGCACATTTTTTAGTCCTTTCACTGGTATGTTATTTTTGATCCCTCAATACATGTGGACCTTGAAGGTGATTGTTATTTTCCACACACTCAACGTTTTTTTTAATACATGCTGTTCGCCACGTGTCTCTTCATCTGATTTCTTTTTGAAAACTTACCTGATTATAAGATTATCGAAACATAATTCAACTTCAAATTCAATCTTTATGGTATTGTAAATTGTTGGTTTTCAAGCGTTTTAATTTGGATAGATTTATTATAGTTTTATTTGTTTGTTTTTACCCCTAATCCATGTAGCGTGTAAGTTCAGCCTCTGATCTTTCCCCTTCTTTATTCCCAATTTATTTTGAACAGTGCTGTGGACCTTTTCAAGAAGCAATTTGCATATCTTGAGGAGCATTATGGCAAAGGAGGAACTGTTGCTCCACCTGAGAGGCAACACGCTTCTTCACTGCCCAGGTATCCTAATTGTCACTTTTTTTGAAAATTTCTACTTCTTCAAGAAGCCGATGCCATCATTTTATCTTGACAAATGCCAATATAGAAGACACACTTATCTGCTTTGAAATTCCCCACTGTCTCTGCTGATTTGAGGATGTACATGCAGAGCGTGTGTGTTGTATTCTGATAACACGATGCACAATACGGCTGAGGTTGCTGATGATCTATCCAAATGTTGCATCAAAGAAGTTGAGAGACCACCTGTAGATAGGAGTAGCGATATTCATCCAATGACCCGGATTCCATTACAAGCTCCTCAAAATATGCAAGGTTTTATGACTAACTTTTGTATTTTAAACAGGTTTTAGGAATTATAATGTTATTCTCATCCAATGTACATTTATGGATTGTGTTCTTCAGGTCTTGCTGCAAGGCCTGGAAAAGTTGTTGGTTCTGCAATGCGTTACAACAACTGTGGGGTGGCAGTGACGGCAGAAACCGAACAGCGGAGGGTGGTTAGGAATCCACCCGTTTCATCTCAGTATGCTGCTTCGAGCTGTTCGTATCCCAGGAGAAATCCAAACTATAAAAGTGAAAGGGTAGAAGATGATGGGATTGAAGGTTCAAATGGGCTGCAACCAAAGCCTCAATACATAGCAAGAAAAGTTGCAGCTGCTCAAGGCGGAGCAGGTGGTCAGTGGTATTGATTTTTGACATGACGTTGAATATATATATGTGGCCGAAAACTGCTTTGTGCCATGATGGTCTTGATACATGAATTTCATGCGCTACACCTAATCTTGACCTTCCGAACTGCAAAAATAGCAGTGGCATAACCTTGAAAATGATCAACCAAAGGTAGAGCTTGATTAAGAGACTCACTTCTAAAAAACAAGTAACTGGAAGTGTGACCCGCGTGGTCCAGTTGATGATTTTCTTACACTCTACTCTAATTTGTTAAACTACAGAAGCACATTAGACCTGATAACTGATGAACTTGAATTTAGAGCGGTTGCTTCAATGCAGAATTGAAGTTGTTACTTTATCTTGGATACCATTATTAAGTTAATGTATTTTAAAAGAGATATTTTCTATCTGGGTAGCTTATTTTGGTATTAACAAGAGATAGAATAAGTGCCTAAATAATTTTAATTCCTTCAAGCCGTATTACATGTAAGCTTACTGAATTTCAAAAGTGCACTCTGTATGATATCTCCTTCCAAATCTTCTATTTGGTCTGTGATTCACAATTGATTTCCATACATACAACAGTTAAACAGGTTTTGTTAAAAAAAAAAAACTAACTGTTAAGCAGTTATCTTTGTTTGAAATGAATTCTCTGTAATTGTGATATCTTGCAGTAGTCGGTATATTGCTAATGGTTGGATCAACATTGACCACTTATATGTTGACTATGTAATGAAGAATTATCTGAAAATCCATTTCCATGAAATAAAATTAAAAAATGCTAATAATTATGTATTCAATTTTAGAAGTTTAAAATTTGTTGTTTTCAATATAAGATGGCTATTTTAGCTTTTAGTTCATTTGTTAGCCTGACTCTATAAATTATATATTTTTTGATTGATAGATGAAATAACAATAATTATTTAAAACACCTTCAAAAGTAAATTAAAAATCCACACATTAACACCTAATGATTTATGTATATTTGCAAGTTGAGTTAGAATATGAACATAAAATCATGCTTGATTCATGAGTGATTGAGGGTAAATACCAAAATACAGTATATACTCCACTCCTCGTGAGCTTAATAATACATAATATATACAAAGTTTGAATTCAAACTCCGACCGACCACCACAAAAGAAAAATATACTCCACTTGAGAAATACTGGTAGTATATTATAGTTTGATTTGATTTACTAAAATTGTGACCAATCTTCCTTCATCTTCAATCTTAATTACACCTAACATTAGTCACCATGATTCGTAGGATTTTGAACTCTTCCCTCACCATTCGCCCCCTTCCCTCTCTCCCACCATCACTACCCAAACCAAAACCTAACAACGTGTCATTCCAAATTCTCAATTCAATTACCCATAACCGTTCTTCTTCTTCTTCTTCTTCTTCCCATATGGGTGATGCCCGCAGACCCTCCTCAGTCCCCATCCCCTCCCTCGAAAACTCCAACCGCTCCGAACTCCTCCGCGCTCTAGAATCTTCCATCGGCACTTCATTCTCCTCTTCCCCTTTCCTCCCTAACCCTAACCCTCTCATCCTCGTCATCTCCGGCCCTAGCGGCGTCGGCAAAGATGCTCTCATCTCAAACCTCCGCTCCTCCCGTCCTAACATCCACTTCGTCGTCACCGCCACCACTCGTCCTCCTCGTCCCACCGAAACTCACGGCATAGACTATCTCTTCCTCTCTAAACAAGAATTCATCCATTCCATCGAAAAGGATGAATTTCTCGAATACGCTCTTGTTTACGGTGATTACAAAGGCGTACCCAAGAGTCAAATTAGGGAGTTTATGGCGAAAGGATGTGATGTTGTTTTGAGAGTTGATATTCAAGGTGCGGATACGTTGAGGAAGGTTTTGGGGAAATCGGCTGTGTTTGTGTTTTTGATGGCGGAGAGTGAAATGGCGATGGTGGAGAGGTTGGTGGATCGGAATACCGAGACAAAAGAGAGTTTGCTTGTTAGGATTGCGACTGCCAAAGAGGAGATGAAGCATGTGAGGAATTTTGATTATGTTGTTGTGAATGCTAAGGGTAAGCTTGAGAATGCTGTGAAATTGTTGGAGTCTATTATTGATGCTGAGAAAGCTAAGGTCCGTCAAAGGACTCTCAATTTATAGATTCATTCATAGACGAATAGATATTTGTTGGTTTTGGTAATGCACTCTGTAGCACCGACACCTCTGATCAAATGTGCGTCTGGCGTCCAACACACATTTCATTACATTCAAATAGTTAATTTTCTTGGATTATTACCGGTTTTAGTGTCCTTGTTTGTGTTAGTGCTTCATAGGTAATACATTGTTTGTGCTGATTTTTCCAATCAGTTGTTTATTTTATTTGTTGATTTGGTAGGATATCTTTGTGTTATTGAAATCAAATTGAATTTAGTTGATGAGAACATTGAGCTGAACTGACACGCTTTGATGATATACTTCATGTAATCTTTCTAATGAACTTTGTAATACCCAATAGATTTAGTTTGATGAATTTGAGTCTACTTGATATGATTCATCATGGCTTAGTTAAAAAGGTGGAAAATTATATATAGTTACAATTTGGTTCCATATTTTTTTGATTGGAGGGTTTGTGAATTATTCAATAGGGATCCTAGTTACTCTTATATAACTTTTGCTATTCTTTTCTTTAAGTTAATTTTGTTTCAACTGCTATCAAGCATTTTCCTGAATTGATCACTACTTATTTTGAGTTTTTGTAGTCCAGTAATCATCCAAAATCGTAGAGGATCTCGGTTGAAGGTTCAAGCCTTATTTTTTTTTTCCTTTGTTGATGAAGATTTCATTTAATGCGTATTAGTGGTGTAAAAGACGAGTATTTTGCATGAAATTTCTAGGCTTAAACTGTTGTTATTATCGTTCTACTGCAAGATTTATCATGTTTTCATCATAAGTTTCACTAGGCAGTGGTTATTTAGTGAAATTTTTGGCCATTAAAGTTAGAAAATTGGGAATGAACTTCATTGAAATTCAAGGTTATTAGAGGGAGGAAGGAGGGGTTGGATTGCAAACTTTGCTCTAGCATGTGGTATTCTCTTATTTGAAAATTGAAACATCAAATCTCATTCTCCTCAAGGGATTGTGATTTGTGTGAATATTCTACTCTGCAAAGGGATTGTGATCTGTGTGAATGTTCCTGCAAACTACTCTGCAAAGGGTAAGCTTTCTGTTGTAAATCGAATGTAGATAACTGAGTTTATAAACATTTGCAGAAGGCCAAGTTAACCACTAAACCTATGGCTTGGTATTGAGAGAAACCAAACACCCATCGAATCCACCAACCTATGGCTTAATAACGTGTCTCAGTTGAGAGAAACCTATGGCTTACAACGTGTCTCAGTTGAGAGTTCTGAGTGTTGTAGCATTTATTTATTGAAAGTCTGGCATTAGGGAGCCGAATGTTATAGCATTGTTTGGAAAATTAACTATAGAGATTGTAAATATACGTGGGAGCTGTGGACTGTTGGTTGGAGTAGGTGACTATGTGTATGATTAACAGTGTTTGGTTTACCGTTGGCCGTCCAAAGCACGCCCAGTGCTTACAAATAGTTGCTGTGGATTCGACGGGTGTTTGATTTCTCTCAATACCAATCCATACACACTTTAAGCCATAGGTTTAGTAGTTAACTTGGCCTTCTGCAAATGTTTATGAACTCAGTTATCTACATTAGATTTACAAAAGAAAGCTTTACAACAGGCCTGATCTTTTTCTGGACTTGCTGTGATAGTTGTTTTGTAATACTGTCAACTTATTAAAATGTTAACCATTTATATCTGAATCAATTGAGATATCTTTTTCTGACAAAACCAATTGAGATATCTTGTTTAATAAAAGTTTGCTAAATTTACAAACAGTTACCTTGTGAAATTATGCAGACAAACAGTTATCTACATTATATCTGAATCAATTGTTTTAAAATGAAATATTAAACTTGACTGTCATTCATAGTTTGAAGTTATGCAGACAATCAGCTGTTAATGTTGCAACAATTCTCAAGTATTGCACAAGTATAATTTGGTTGCTCATCGGAAATTATTTAGTGTTCTTCTATATTTACTAAATCTAAATAAAATTGATGGCGACTTAGTGGGACTATTTGGTCCGAAAATGAGGTAGGCTAAAAATTTATTTGGTCTGAAAGAGAAATGGTTGAATAATGAATATGAAAGGGTTGGATTTTGTGGTAATTTTAATTTGTCTTTTATCACTTATTAATTCTAAAGAATGACACTTCGGTCTGTCCTAGGGATATATGAATGACTTGGTGGGTTGGGGTGGGGATGTTAAAGAGTAGTGATAATACTGGCATAATACTTGGTGGAACAATTCTTGATCAGATTTTACTCACATCGAAGTCGAACTTTATATTACTAGGCCCTTCTCTAGTAACCAGATGGTTAACAAAAAAATAAAAAATAAAAATGTAGATATCTGAGCTATTGGAAATAAAGGCTTTATTTTTCTTTATTTCATCAGCATTTTTCTGGGGTGAATTTTAGTGCAGAAAATTACATATACAACGTACAGCCAGTTTTTCGTCAAAAGAAAAATAAGTACTACTAATTCTATCTCTGATCATCAGAGAGGATTCCATGAGAAAAGGAAGCTGATTCTAATTTCTTCTGTGTTTGAGAGATAAAAACAACTGTTTCCGATCAAATAATTTTCATACAAACAGATTATTAATAGTTTGTTCTGTGCTTATTCATATTAAGTAGTTTTCGTATTGTATATATAGTGTTTTCAATCTTATGAAGATTGTAATTATTATTATTATTTTTTTGAAATCAAGATTGTATTTTACTTTACATGAGTTATTTTTATTTCAATTTTAATTTTGTTTTAATTTCGTAAATTAAAACAATTAAAATTGAAATAGACCAAATGAAATATGATTTTATGAACACATGCAAAAAATCACAAGGTTGAATTTTACGTGTACGCGTAAACTAAAAAGCATGTACCACAAGCAACATGACATGCGTGGAACCTGAAGAATCAATGTTGCCTACGCTTTCTGAGGTCCTTATTTTCTCCTTTTGCTTTATTCCATAGCCTTCATTTTCTGCCTCTCTTTCATTTTTCTCATGTTGCCTACGCTTTCTGGGACCCAGAAACGAAAATGAAAGAAGCATTGACAGAGACCCCAATTTATAGTTTGCTCATAGGACTCATTGAGTCAATATAGAGCTATCTCTGTCTTCCCCTTTCCAAGAATAAATAGTGTCAATTATGAACCGTACAATTTTGCTCATGACTAATTAATTGTTATTTCATTCCAGTCTTAGTTGTTATGTGATCAAAATGAATGTTATAGATGACTACAACAAATATTCACATTTTTTTATTGAATAAAATCATGGACAGCACGCATGAGCAACGTAATAAGCCATAAGCTATGGCATCAGCTCATTTTTCATAATTATTTTGAGTCATATCATATGATTCACAGCCCAATCGTGCACTCCAAGCGACAAAGAGTTTCTCCATAAGAAACGTTATTTTAGCAAAAATATATATGGTGAAACTAATAATAGAAATTGTGATATTTGGGTGTAATCTTCTTTTTAATTTCACATGCTTCATCATTTGCTAAGCTTGATGTTACTTGGCATTTTAACAATTTTTTAATTAATTCTGTCAAAAAAATATTCTTCAATCAATTCCCTGGTAATGTTCTTAATTCTACTGTTATTTAGAAATTAACTAACTAGTGCTATTGTCCAAGAATAAAAATAAAAATACAAACAAATAAAGTGTTCAATATATTAAGACTTGCAATACGTGGTTTTAATGATTTTTATGCATGTATGACCAACATTACATTGATCCGAGTGGAACTGGATTGAGATCTCTTAAGCAAGATATCATATTTGTTGATGAAAAAAAGTGATTGAAAAGAAAGATTCCACTAAATATCGTCAATCAAGTTCTCATATAAAGATTAGTATTCGACAAAATTAACATATACTTTATGTCAATAAAGTGACCAAAGGAGTAAAAAAGGGAAATGGTTAAGAAACAAAATATTTGTCTTGTAATTACTTTGCAGATAAAAGATTCTCCAATCCAATAATACACAAGTGTTGTGTTGCATATGAGAAACCCACTTCAGCATTAATCTAGCCATTAATAGATAAAGACGACAAGCTACTGACTTACATACTCCACCTTTTTGGAAGCTAACAAGAAACTTTCTAGAAAAAGAAAGCAATTAAGCTTCACAAGTCAAGAAGAGATAGTGAAAGAAGTTAACCCTTTCCCCAAGTTACTAGAATTGCTAGCAAAGCATAACCAATTAATATGCCACATAATAAGCGTGCCCTCTAAGCTCTCCATTCTAATTCATTCAATTCTATTTTTCTACTTATAAATAAAAAAACCTATCCTCATTAAATTTCCACAAACACTCACCCTTTTGTCTTTTTTCATAGATAGTACCACAAACATTTACATTGAGTTTCAAACAACATATATAATATCATCATCATGGATCATAAAATTTGTGTAGATGGAGAAGGAGGGGGAAGCATTCATCTAGAAGTTGGTGAACTTAGGAGGCTAAGTGAGACAACGAGCAAATGCGCCACAATGTTTGAGCCTCGTCGCGGCCTTAGCAGTCTAGAGAAGAGAGATAGTGGTGAACGTGATAAAGAAGATTCTAATGAGTCTTCAACAACAGTTAGAGCACCAGAAAAGAAACTTACCCTCTTCGCTCTTCGCCTTGCCGTGCTTGAAAAAGCAGCAACTGGTTTGGGAACTCTTGGTTTTATATGGGCGACTGTTGTCCTTCTCGGTGGTTTTGCCATTACCTTAGACAAAACAGACTTTTGGTTCATCACAATCATACTCTTGATTGAAGGGACGCGGATTTTCAGCAGGAGTCATGAGCTTGAGTGGCAGCACCAAGCCACATGGTCTTTTACCGAGTCAGGAATGCATAGTTTTCGGATGCTGAGATCAAGTTCAAATTCCATTCTTCAAAGTATAAAGAATCTTTGCAGACCTATTAATGCCGCCGTTAAGAAGCACAGAAAAGACACCGTGGAGGCTAATGTCATTGTACCAACGTTTTCGGATAACAGAATCACAAGGACAACGACTAGGACGTGGATTAGTTCAGACGTTCCACTTTTACCATATGCTAAATGGTTTTTCATTTCAAGGCATATCAGCAAGGTTCTGTATTGGCTTCAGCTTCTTTCTGCAACAGCGTGCGTGGTTCTGTCTTCGACAAAGCTCATCAGGCATAATTATGGAGAGATTGCCAAGGGAGATACTGATAAGAGGAACTGCGAATCTGCTCTCGACATCTTTTATGGATTGGCTCTTGCAGAAGCTTTGTTGTTCTTAACAGAGAAGGCTTATTGGGAGTGGAAATTAAGCTACTGTGAACTATTGGATGAGGTTAACAAAGAGTGTGAGTTGGGACCATTAGGGATGGTTTCTATCAGGAGATTCTTTTATGATGCTTATTCAAGGTGTGTCAATGGAAGTATCTTTGATGGATTGAAAATGGATATGGTGTCTTTTGCTATGGATCTTTTGGCCTCAAACTCACCTGATGAGAAGCTCATTGGAGCGAGAATTCTTCGACAATTTGCTAACAGTGAGAGGTTTTCGGACGATACACTTCAAAAGATTGGAATTTCTATATCTTTGGTGGAGAGACTAGTTGAGATGTTGAATTGGACAGACCACAAGGAGGAAGAAATTAGGCTGTCTGCTGCAGAGATTTTATCAAAACTAGCAGGCAAGAAGCAGAACTCTCTACGCATAGCCGGGATACCGGGAGCTATGGAATCAATATCGTCTCTTCTACAAACTAACAGGAATTGTATGCATGCTGCTGATGAAGTTGCAGAAAAGAAACTCATATTTGATCACCCGAATTACGGGTTCTGGACATTTAACCATTTGGGACTACTCATTCTGAAAAAGCTCGCACACGATCACGACAATTGTGGAAAGATTGGAAATACAAGAGGCCTTCTTCCAAAGATCGTAGATTTCACACATGCCGAAGAAAGCCTGCTGAAGAATGAAAATGTTACTCCCTCACAAATTCTAACAGTGAAGAGATCCCTGCAGCTGGTGAAAATGCTGGCTAGCACAACAGGAACATATGGAAAACATCTTAGAAAAGAGATTTCTGAGGTAGTTTTCACAATCAGCAATATCAGAGATATTTTAAGACATGGTGAGAAACACCCCTTGTTACAGAAACTGAGTATAGAAATTTTAACAAGTCTTGCATTGGAAGATGAAGCATCAGAAAGGATTGGAGGTACAGGTGGTGTGCTTAAAGAATTGTTCAACATATTTTTCAGACAAAACATTCCTGAAAACCAGAAAGATGTAACAACTGTTGCTGGTGAGGCCTTATCAATGCTGGCATTAGAAAGCAAGAGCAACTGTCACCGGATTTTGAAGTTGAGAGTGCTCGAAAGGCTTATTGAAGCATTGAAAGTACCGCTGATTCGTGTCAGTGCCGCTAGAATTCTAAGAAATTTATGCAACTACAGTGGATCAGAATGCTTCAACCAGCTAAAGGGAGTTACAGCAGCAGCTCCAACAGTAAGTGTTATTTTCAATTTTTTATTAAACAATTATAAGTTTTAGCTACCAAGTCCCAGCATGTGAGATTCATAAAGTTAAATCATTTTCATATAAGCTATAAGCTTTTTTCATAAGCTATCCTAGATACCTTATGAAAACTAACTGAAAATGGCCTATGGATATTTTAGAAGCTCTTCACAATTTTCATAGGCTCTATCAAACAGTCTTTCAAGAGCTTATGTCCGTAGATAAGCTAAAATAAGTCAATTCAAATATTCTATTCTATTCAGTATAATAGATAACGATGATTAAAAAAAATCATCTTTGACCATTCCTCAAACCTTGCAGGTACTTCAGGCAATCATGTCACAAGAGAATAAGCTACAAGAAGTGATGGTTGGACTAGCAGCAAATGTTTTCACATTCATGACTTCGTCTGAATCAAGAACTGTGTTTAAAGAAGCTGGAATCACTGAGGCTGAACTGGCTAAGAAATTAGTCCAGATTCTAAAGAAACATCAATATCCAGCAACAAAGATTCCTAGGATAAGGAGATTTGTGATTGAGCTGGCTATCTGGATGATGATAGACAAAGAAGAAAACATTAGTAATTTTAAGGATCTTCAAATGGAAGAGGTGTTGGAGGGTGTATTAGAGACCACATCAGAGCTTGAAAGCTTTAACGTTTTCTCTGGTACTGTCGGTCTAAATCGGCACAGTCTAACAATTCACTCACTGGTTGAGACAGCATTGATGTTGCTGGAAGATAAGTAAAATAATCCATGTTGATACAAAGCGATCACTGTAATAATCTATTTGTGTTGTACATATGTGTCTGAAACTTTCAGGGATGAAAAAATAGCCTGACTGAGTAATTTATTCATTAATTTTTTTTCTTCTAATTCAATGTTATTATTTGAATTAAATTATCCATAGTTTCCATTTATAAATACATAGCTTCCAGCATTGAAATTCAAATTATACTATCAATTGGACATTTTTTGCTTATACTATAATCAAGGCAACAAATGAAATTATTCTAACAACGCACCACAGAAGAAAATTTGGCATTATTAACTGAACCTAAGAGTATTAACCCCTATCCAAATATCTAAATCGACTATTATAATTCTCAGACAGATAAAGCAAACATATTCAAATGGAACCGATACATCAAGTGTCAAAAAAATAGTCGAATCATAGATTCCTCTCTGCATGCTGGTCTCAATCCCTATTCGCGACTTAATTACAAATTATTGGACAAAAACTTTGTGGACTCAAGATCAAGATTCTAGGAAAGCACTTTGGAGACAACTCCTTGTCCAACTGTCCGGCCGCCTTCTCTAAAAGCAAATTTTTGTCCTGTTAATAATTAAATGATTGTTATATGATTATATTGTGGATTGTAGTCACACCCAAAAAATGTTGGACATATGACATCAAAATAAATAATAACTAAAAAAACAAACACAGTGCAAAGACAGTTCCAACTTTCTCATACGACACCAATTTTAATTTGATTGATAAATGAGATAATGTAGATCTTTTTCGGTAAGCATCCTAAGAGAGAAAAAGATGATATGAAAAAATTATATTCTGTGATCCATCATAGATAATGCTTACCCTGTTCAAGAGGAAAAGGTAACATCAGCTCAAAAGTTGCAGTCACATTATCACCAGGCATAACCATCCTGACATCATCAGGTAATTGAACCTTTCCGGTAATGTCTGCAGTCTTCAGGTAAAATTGAGGCATATAGGTAGAGAAAAATGCACTATGACGGCCACCTTCATCTTCTGAGAGGACATAAATTTCTGCTTCAAACTTCTTATATGTTTTCAATGTACCAGGCTTGGCGATAACCTATAATTTTCATCAAAAGAAGGTTTTTAAAACGGAGAGGGAAAAATTGGTTCATTTTCATAAAATGAAATGGTAAATTACATTTTGAATCAGAATCAGTTTCACTCACCATTCCCCTCTGCACATCACCACGCTTAAGACCTCGTAGAAGAAGTCCTACATTATCACCACCCTAAAAATGGACACATAATATTCAATTATCCACTAGTCCAAATCGCGAGAAAAAAAAAAGTAGAGGATAGTAAAGGTTATATGATTTTACTCACTTCTCCTCTCTCCATATTTTTCTTAAATGTTTCCACACTTGTTACAGTAGTCTTCAAAGGTTCACCCTGCACATAAAAGACTGATAAATACAAATACATAAACCATAAAGCAAAAAACTATAAGACATTTAATTTTCTGTGTACCTGTTTCAATCCTAGTATTTCAACCTCTTCACCAACTTTGATAGTACCTTGTTCAACACGACCAGTGGCAACAGTTCCACGCCCCTTCACATAAACCATAGATAGTGGAAGGAACGTCAGGAAGTTCACAACATATGTGGAGGAGTAAATACAGAACAGAATGTTTGCATCATGAATGAGAATAATTTTGTTCAAGGTATGATATTTCTACTTACCTGAATAGAGAAAATATCTTCTATTGGCATTAAAAAAGGTTTGTCAAGCTGTCGGACGGGTTCAGCTATGTATTCGTCCACAGCATCCATTAGTTCCAAGATAGCTTTCTTTCCTAGTTCGTAATTAGTCCCTTGCAAGGCATGCAGAGCTGAACCTCTCACAACTGGAATCTCATCTCCAGGAAATTTGTAGAAAGTAAGTAGTTCTGCAAAAAAAGTTGTTTGCAAAATGATGCACATACATTAGCAAAATGTTTTAAATTTTTTCTTATTCAAATAAAAGTAAGACTACGAGGTGACAAGTTTATACGGCGAAGCTCCATTTCAACAAGTTCAAGTAAATCTGGATCATCAACAACATCTACTTTATTTAGAAAGCAGACCAGTGATGGCACACCAACCTACAAAGAGAAATTTATGGTCTTGTAGTTTTGGTAAGTTTATAAGAACTTGCTCTTACAAATTAACAAAAAATGAACTACGAACCTGACGAGCAAGGAGTATATGCTCCTTTGTTTGAGGCATTGGGCCATCTGCAGCAGAAACCACAAGAATTCCACCATCCATTTGTGCAGCTCCAGTTATCATGTTCTGTAATTTCACCGTACAAACTAAAAATAAGGACAAGACTCACGAGCATTAATCAAGCAAAAATTAAATCGTACAATCTCCAAAGTAATGTAATGCATTATCACTATAGAAGAAAACATGCATAATTTACAATGCAAAATCAAAACTAATAATCCATCTCAAACTATGGCACTATACGCTTGATCATCAAGGTTGTTACCTTGACATAGTCTTCATGTCCTGGGCAATCAACATGGGCATAATGCCTCTTTTCTGTCTCATACTCAACATGAGCCTGGAAGAACAATCAGCAAGATAAGTCTTATGATTATCTCAGGAGAAAGTTGAAATCTCCACCAGGAGATTTTACAAAATGCATGATTTGAGTATGAATTTAAAAAAAAATATAGAGAAAATGAACTAAGTCTTACTGTAGCAATAGTAATTCCTCTCGCCTTTTCCTCGGGAGCCTTGTCGATGTCATCAAAAGCAATGGCCTTGGCTTTACCTTCACCAGCTAGTACCTGTTCCACAAAATCAATCAATTCACATGTATAATAAGTATTGTGGAGCACAAAAACCTAAACTGAGTCACACAAATTTAATGCCAAAACCTTTGTAATTGCAGCAGTTAGTGTGGTTTTTCCATGATCCACATGACCAATAGTGCCAACATTAACATGGGGCTTTCTGCAAAAGAAAACAACAATAGAATGGAAGCAATTTGTCACTTAATAATAGCATCTTCCATACCCTATGATCACCAACACAACACTGAAAATGATACAAACACATTCACACTAATAATAATTTGATAAAATAAAATTGATCAAATGTAGTCACATGTGTCGAACCATGGTTTTAAATTGCGGTCAACATCCGCAACCACGATTTAAAACCATATGTCAAACACTAAACATGCATTCAATTTAAAGTGTCAATGCAATAAAATAAAACATAGATAAAATAAACCTAATTTGTTAATGTGCATGATGATAGCATGCATGCATGCAAGTTATATAAGCATATCAATGACAAGTTAACGTAGGTAATAAGAAATGAAGTAAGGATTTTAATATTATTATTATTACGTCCGTTTGAAAGTGGCCGTAGCCATGGATCTCTGGAGAGAAGCAAGAGAAGATGCATTGTTGTTGATGGAAGAAGTTGCACGAGATATGAAATTGAAAGAGAAGAGAAGGGGTTTTCTGAAGAAAGCAAGAGAAGCCATTGGAATTGAAACCCTAGATATGGAAGAAACGAACAAAACAAAGAGAGAAGATCTAAACAACTGATTGATGTTTGAGTGAGTGTGTGAGCAGTCCTAGGTTTGTTGGTTCCAGATTTGGTTGGTGCTGTGTTGAAGTGACACGTCATGAACTGAATCCTCAAAATCAGGTTAATTACTGAGAATGAGATATTATCTTCTCACTCACGTTACACATTCAGCATTCTTGTAATTGGATCATTTTGATTTGTTGCATGAGCCCAAAGAAATTCATTTTAGCTTGTGAACCGACCTGCCTAACTTTCCCCCTTAAAACAATTTGATGGCTGCTAAATAGACACCCTTAAAATTGTTCACATTTCTAAAAAAAATTGATCGGGAGTTACACGACCCGATCAAAGTTCACATACAAACTAACCTGATTGGAAGTTACGACTTAATGGATTGAGCAATTTGAAGTGTCTATTGAGCAATCATCAACTGATTTAGCTTCAGCCAACTACCCCTAGCCAAAAGTACTATATATGGTGCATGTTAATCTGTGTCCTCACATATGAGGTTAGAATAACAATTTTGATACTTAAAAGTGATAAATAGACGGGAATAAGTGATAACTTTTTTTTAAAAAAAAGTTTTAGTTGCGTTGGAAAATAAGACGAACTATTAGGAAGAAATAAAATAAGACGAATCGTAGGAGAAATTGAGTTTGACTCTTGGTAAAAACAATTATTGAACAAATTTTACTCATCGGTTCAACAAAACTCTAAATTAATAAGAGTAATTTTCTCTATGAACCCGAAGGTTAACACCTAAAAAAGATGTACACATAAGTTTTATTGCAAACTTACTTTGAAAATAAAAACATACACAATCACTTTATTTCAAAATTAATTATAATCATAAGGATTATTATCGCATTTCCAACAATACACAAGCCTTTTTTTTCACTTTGATTTTGTCACATTATTTGAAATGTTTGCTAACAACATGCATTTTCTAAGTAAAATGACTAATAATTTACAAGAGGTTTACATATGATTTTATTCTCTACAATTATTAAGTTTTTTTGGCTTTATTCCTGTAGGTTTTTTTGTTTGGAATTATTCTCTGCAAATTCAAAAATTGGTTGCTTTTAACCCAAAGCCTCAGCTTATTGTACTGCGCGCGTGATGTGATTTTATTGGGCCACATGCGACGTCAAGAACTAAAAGCAACGGTTTTTGAATTTGCATGTTTGAATCTAAACAAAAAAATCTTTCAGACTATAATCTTCATATATAAACCTTTACAATATTATGAATTATTTGCCAGGTAAAATGTGGCAATATTACATGGAAGGTAAAATGAGGCAAAATTTAACAACTGCATCCTCAGAAAGGCCAAGAAATTGAGAAATCCATAAACCTTTGTTTGTGTGGTTGTAAAAACACAACAATCCTCTCTTACAGTCAAAGAACATTAACTGATCTTTTAAATAATAATTCACTCCTGCTAAACTTACACACAAAAATAATGTATAGGATCCTAAATTGATAAATAAGACTCAACTATTTTCTGTTTGTGACTGTTTCTAAGAAAGTTGAAATCCCATTGATGCATTAAGCCATTCCTAACATGCCCTCCTGGAGCTTAGCTCAGTTGGTAAGGACAATGCATAATATATGCAAGGTCCGGGGTTCGAACCCTGGACACCACCAAAAAAACAATCTCTGATGAACATTTTGAGCTAGTAGGACTATCACTATGTGAAGTGTCCAATGATGATGGTGATGATGCCGCATTTGACTCAGCTTTCAACAGCTCACAGACATTAAATGCTGACGTAGTGATTGTGCTGATGAATGCATGTTGTGTTTGACTAAAGAGGATTCTGTATTCTTGGGTATGAAAATCTTGTGTGAAGAAGCATGCGAGTCATCTTTATTGTTTGGAAATCTCGTGTGAAGAAGCATGTAAGTCATCTTTATGTGCTGTTTCTAACTGCAGATTTTATATTTCAGTTTTTAGAGATTCAATATGTAATACCGTCACATAGTTATTCTTTTTCTCCTATCATTATATTATGTTTTAAGGTGCATCTGTTTTTAATCTTCAGGTCAATGTCCTTGAAGGACTGAAGTAGTATGACGATTTATTTGTTAGTGCTGAAGTTTCAAAACTTGGTTCATTAATCAATTATTTATTTATTTTTGACCTCAAAATTTCTTACATAACGAGATAATTACAAAGTGTACTTAACCCACAAATCGGAATAAGTATAAGGGGTATTTTGTCCCATAAAATATAAAGAAACCGTTGGAGATTGATATTTTTCTGGTTTAATAATTAATTGTGTTGCTGTTTTCTGTCATAATTAAAGTGTTGTTTGTTTAAGTTTAAGAGTCATAATTAGATTGTTGCTTATTTGGTAAGTAAAGCAGTCCTAGGTAATGATGTCTATGGTTCTTAGGTAATGATGACCAGTGTTTAGTGTAGATTTAATGCAGATTTTATGTTTAATCTTACAAGCCAGCTTATGGCTTGGCTATATATATATATATATATGCTTCAGCTTAATGTATAAAAGTATCTTAGTTTTTAGTACTTTGTTCACAAAACATTGTTGTCTTCTCTAATTTTCTGGTTTTTCTTCTTTCTTCTCCACCATTTTTGAACCTTAATTTTCTGTCTTGAGTTTATTGCTTCTGCTGCCTTTGCAAAAGCTAACAGTGGTATCAAGAGCCCCATTGGTCTTAACGGGTCTATGAGGTTAGAAAACTAGTGTAAAACTTTAAGGGTGAGAGAAACCAGCAAGAAAACCTTCACAAAAAACTTTTAAACACCAAAAATGGCTTCCAATAGTGGTTCTTTACCTCCACCTCCTGTGTTTTCAGGAGAAAACTATGATTTGTGGGCTGTAAAAATGAAGACTTATTTGAGAGCTCAAAGTTTGTGGGATGTGGTTGAAAAGGGAAGCAACCCACCACCTCTCCCAAACAACCCAACATTAGCTCAAATAAGAAATCATAGTGATGATGAAGTGGCAAAAGAAGGTAGAGCTCTTGCCATAATACATGCAGCTCTACATGATGATATTTTTATCAAGATTTTGAATCTTGATATTGCAAAAGAAACTTGGAACAAACTGATGGAGGAGTACCAAGGAAGTGAAAGAACAAAGAAAATGAAAGTGCTAAACTTGAGAAGAGAGTTTGAAGCACTAAATATGAAAGAAACTGAAACTGTTAGAGAGTTTTCTGACAGAATTTCTAAAGTTGTTACACAAATCAGATTGTTGGGAGAAGATCTCAGTGATCAAAGAGTTGTGGAAAAAATACTGGTGTGTCTTCCAGAGATGTTTGAAGCAAAAATTTCATCTCTTGAAGAAAATAAGAATTTGCCTGAAATCATAGTTGCAGAGCTTGTTAATGCTTTGCAAGCTTCTAAACAAAAAAGATCTTTAAGGATGGAAGAAAATGTCGAAGGTGTCTTTTTGGCCAGCAACAAAGGCAAAAATCAAAGTTTTAAAAGTTTTGGGAAAAAGAAGTTTCCACCGTGTCTACATTGCAAAAAAGATACTCATTTAGATAAGTTTTGTTGGTATAGGCCAGGAGTTAAATGTAGAGCTTGTAACCAACAGGGTCATGTGGAGAAGGTTTGCAAAAACAAAACAAACTAGCAGGAACAACAAGCCCGAGTTGTTGAGCACCACCAAGAAGATGAGGAGCAATTGTTTAAGGCTTCTTGCTATTTAGCATGTAGTAGCAAATAAACATGGCTAATAGAGAGTGGATGCACCAATCATATAACTAACAATGTTAGTTTGTTTAAAGAACTGGATGAATCTTTTTACTCCAAAGTTGTCATTGGAAATGGACAACATGTTGAGGTCAAAGGCAAAGGAGTTGTGACTGTTGAAACTCTATCAGGTATAAAATATATTTCGGATGTTTTGTTTGTGTCTGAGATAAATCAAAGTCTTTTGAGTGTTGGACAAATGATGGAGAAAAACTATTGTTTGCATTTTAAGGATATGAAATGCACTATTTTTGATCCTTTTGGATCTAAATTAATGATTGTTGAAATGAGAGGAAAAAGCTTTCCAGTGAAGTGGAAGAAGACATCCTTGCATGTTTTTCCAAGTAGAGTTGAAGCAAATTTTTCGACTCAAAAAAGGGGAACTTTGGATGGCAATTATGCTAGATGCAATATTGCTATGTTAGAGACTGCGAGGTATACTGAAGCTGCTAATTTTGAGGGCTGTAAAGTTACCATGCAAGAGGAGAAACGATTATAGAAAAGGATGTTGATTGTAATGTTGTTGATGCCTCTGTTTATGACTTGTGTGTTTTTCAAAATGAAAGTGGAGACCTCCTAGATTACGCAGAAAGTAACGATGTCAAGACTGCATCTGATTGTGTTTTTTCCTTTGGTCGTGTTGTGTCCGTTTGGAGTTCGAAGAAGCAAGAAGGGATCACACAATCATCAACTAAAACTCAATGTGTTTCCGCTGCAGCAGATACAAAAATTTGGCCAATGAAGTTTTATCAGATGAAGGTTGGAAAGATGAGATCAATGCTTGGAGTTTTTTCAAGAAAAATATCAAGGAGGAGTGTTGGAGATTGATATTTTTCTGATTTAATAATTAATTATGTTGCTGTTTTCTGTCATAATTAAAGTGTTGCTTGTTTAAGTTTAAGTGTCATAATTAGATTGTTGCTTATTTGGTAAGTAAAGCAGTCCTAGGTAATGATGTCTATGATTCTTAGGTAATGATGACTAGTGCTTAGTGTAGATTTAGTGCAGATTTTATGTTTAATCTTACAAGCAAGCTTATGGCTTGGCTATATATATATTTGTTATGTATGCTTCAGCTTAATGTATAAAAGTATATTAGTTTTTAGTACTTTGTTCACAAAACATTGTTGTCTTCTCTAATTTTCGAGTTTTTCTTCTTTCTTCTCCACCATTTTTAAACCTTAATTTTCTGTCTTGAGTTTATTGCTTCTGCTGCCTTTGCAAAAGCTAACGGAAACTCACCAAGTGAGTGAAGATTGGAAAAATATCAAAATGAAAAAAGAGGCAAGACAACAAATAAAACCCATAGATTCCAAGAGTTAGGACAACTAAACCTATAGATTGAAAATAACACACAACCAACAGCTTTGTAACAAAATAGTTGAATTGAATACATGAGACTCTAATCCACATCACACCATGCTCTCCAAATTTAGCAAACAAAAGATTTCTCAAATACAAGAAAGAAGCTAAGCAAATTAGGAACTGACAGATCTCAAATACAAGAAAATAAATACTATCTTAAACATGCTAGAAAGATTTCTCTTGGATTGTGAGTTCAAGTTAAAGTACATCCATGCATTGCCATTGAGTTTTTGATTCCGATCTCATGGCAAAACTTAAGCATCACAGATTCCTCTCCACCTTTTGTATTCTCCACCATTCCTTTTGTGCAAAACCCAGCATTCATAACTTCAATTCTTGTGTAAACTTGGTTCTGGTTTCAAATGAAAAAATTAACATCATTAAGAGTATGAACTTGTATTAACTTGCCCACAAACTCAGACAAAAATACCATTCTCATTTTATCAAACAAGTAAAACATCAAGAAATCGAGAAAATAAGCCAGTCCGTATATGTTAGCATCTATAAAAAAATCTAGACGCGCGTATTGCACATAAAACAGAGAACCGAAGCAATTACCAATAAAAAGGAAAAAAGGAACCAAAAAATTAGTGAGACTGTTCTAAAACTTATCAACTAAAATTTTATCAAACAAGTATAAGGAAACAAATGCAAACGAGTTAAACAATATTATCAACATTATATCAAACATGTAATGGAGACCCAGGGAAGCAAAAACCAAACCAGAAAAATAGTGTTCAAGAAGTTGAATATATATTTACCTTATTCAAGGTAAGATATCAACCTTCGCAGACTGTGCATTTTGAAGCAAAAAGTTCACTATTTCCTTAGGTACTTCGGATGATGAAAATGAAAAAGACTTCTCTACCTTCAGTAACTTCAAGTTATACAACGAAGGGAACTCGAGGTTCAATAAATCAGGAACTAAGGAGAGAACCTAATCAATGACAGATGACCTTGAATCAGGATCAACTTAATGCAAATCATTTTTTACATGCTAAAACTGTTGTAGTAAAAAGTAAAAACTGAAATTTCAACCAGCAAGAATATCAGAACTTTGAGTGAAAATGCTGAAACTTTTTGTAAAGTACCTTAAGAGTAATTGAACAAACCGTCAATGATTCGATATTAGCAAGCCCAGTCAGCCAGTTGAATAGAGCCAAAGGAGTATCTGTGAAATTCGGCAGCATTAGTCCAGAAATATTTACATGCTTGATGGAAGAGAGATTGCACCTGCTCGCACACAATTTCTGAAGATAACCACCTGAGTAAACAAAACTACAAAGACTTGGAGTGGATAATTCAAATTTGAAACCACCCCAAACATAGGAAGCTAGTATTGTTAAATTGGCAAGTGTGACACTCGACATGCAAAGGTTTTGTTTATCACGAACAGTACAAGTGTCAATGACCAAAGTATTTAATTTGTTAAATGCTGAAAAGGGGTCGGTACAACCATCATTGCCAACACAAAAGATAAAATTTCTTAACACAGGTCTGTAATTGCTGCCATATTTAGAGAATTAGGAAATAATGTCGCCAGCCCAAGAGAAAGTTTAAGAGATGTTAAAGTGTGACATGAAAAGAAGGTACGGGGAAATTGTTGAATATCACATGTGATTCTTAATTGCTGAACATTATGTGAAAAAGCATATTTCAAAATTCTTTTGAGTATGTGAGGCTCCATGATACCCTCACGGTGGAAATCAAGGGTTTGCAGTGCGGTTGTGTCATTGCGAAGAGAGAAAATGTTAGAGACAAATTTGGTGAAACCCTTAAGATCATAGTTTTAAAACTCGGCTCGGTCATCGACTCGGTAAGGGTACTGAGTCACTGGGTTAATGGTCGAACCATTGGGTCACTGGTTGAACCGCATAACTGAACCGGATCAAATCGAATAACTCGGT
>Ga0228710_1002479_pt1 | contig 29112 bp, 10 predicted proteins | sample MedpolnodulmetaG_FD_177995 | JGI IMG/M metagenome (GOLD analysis project Ga0228710, IMG submission 177995) | Root nodule microbial communities from Medicago polymorpha collected in Santa Monica, California, United States - pink nodules | ecosystem: Host-associated > Plants > Roots > Nodule...
AGTTGTTTGTATAATACTTGTGCTGATATAAATTTATTTCTTTGTGTTTGCAGGGATGGACTTTGGCACACTTCACGAACATCATTCCGAGGATTGAAGATGATGCCTACGACCCTACTGTTGCCCCGCTTGTGAGTTAATGGAAACCTCCCAGGGGCTTTTCTAATCCTGAACACTACCGAGCTGCCATTGATTCGTTGGACCATTCTCATGTCACCTGGAGGCCGTACGAGAGACGATGACACATCACACCCTTTTAGAACATATGCTGGTACTCCGGATGGATCATGGCTGACAGCAACAGGATGGTCCGTCACTTGCCAGAGCGGGTTCTTAGAAAGTACGGGTATGTCCAGACACGGCCCAGTCCTCCTACAAACTTTGAGGCTCTTGCGGCAAATGATGTGGCCTAGGCCTTCACGGAGTTTGCTCTACATGTCCTCAACCATCAATAGAGGGGTCATCCGGTTCCGGATAACCAGTCGTGGGCTCATACTAGGAGGTACATGAGATGGTTCGTTAGAGTATCACATCCTATTATGAACCCCCCTGCGGCCATTCCTAACTACGCAACTGATGCCCCTCCTCGTCTTGTCCTTCCTTACGAGGAGGTTATTGTTGAGCAACAGTGGGCCATGCATCCTCCCGACCTATACCAGATCATCAGGAACATCAGGGCCAGAGTGGATAATACAATGGGGCATCCTGATGTGTTTCGTAATCCAGAGGAGGTTATGCGCTTGATGCAGGGCATACAGTCTAAGTGGAGCATGCTGGAGCAGATGCCGGCTCCGCGGAGCAGGAGTAGGAGTCCACGGGATGGACCAGTATGACTTGTGTAGTTTTTTTTATGATATTTTGTTGGATTTGGTTGTAAACCTATTACACTTGCGCTTTTTAGTGTTTTTATGATATTATTCGTTATTTTATTCCGTTGTTTTATTCTGGTTTTTTTCGTAATATACTTATGAGTTAATGCTTGATTGAATGAATGCTTGAATAAATGATGAAAAATGTATGCTTGAATGAATGTATGAAAAAAGGATTGAAAAATTAGGGAAAATAGAGGTTTCTGCCTTATTTGGTCTTATGCACAGACTGTGCGTGAGTTAACTCACGCATGTGCTAATGGATGTGTGAGTAAACTGTTGGAACAAAGGGTGTTTCTCAAAATCACCTCTTGAGTTTTGATGATAACAAGGTATTAAAATTTATCAATTGGATATGCTAATCAATTTGTTCAAGTGTACAAGATCCAAAATCAAAGTACTATTCAAAAAGATTCTGATTGAACAAGTCAAAGAGCAAAGGAATTTTATTTGAAGCTTAGAGCGTCTGGAAGAATGCGTCTGAAGAATGCGTCTGAAGAAGTGCGTCTGAAGAAACGAGTCTGAAGATAGAGCTCCTGAGGACACGTCATCAGAAGCAACGTCATCAGAAGCAATGGTCATCAGAAGCATCTCGCCAGAAGCTACTTCACCAGAGTTGACAAAGTACAATGTACGAAGTGTACAACCACGAACTCTGCAACCACCATCTCTGCAACTTTGTCTCTACATCAAGACAAGAATAACAGTAACATTGCTGCAGACCTTGTTCCTTTTCATATGGAATGGATTTGAAATTAGTTCTTCATAGGACAATTATCAAATCAGGCAAAAGATGAATGGTGAAGAATCAAAGCTTCAAAGCAAGACAAGTTGATGTAACAGCTAATTCTCAACGTCTCTCAAATCCTCTATATATAGGGATAAAGACTTGAAGAAAAAAATAGAACAACACACATATACAAGGCCAATACACTCTGTGCAAAACGTCGTAAACAAAACATCAACAACTTAGAGAATTCTTTCAACTGTTCATATCTTAGAATTCTTAAGTGTCTAGAAAAACAGAGTCTGTTCTGTTTCGTATTGTATTGTGAATACCTCTGATTGTATATCAAGTATTCAAAACCTTATTCAATTCTTTGTAATTGTTAAGATAAGTCTCTTTCAGTTGTGATTGAGCAAAGGAAGTCTCTTGGAGTTGTCCTTGAGCATAAAAGTCTCTTTCAGGTGTGATTGAGCATAGCAGTCTCTTGGAGTTGTCCTTGAGCATTGAGAAGTCTCTTTCTTGTGTGATTGAGCAACTTGTAATTTGACATTACATTTTAGTGGAACTCTCCTTGGAAGTGCAAGGGGGACAGGACTATTTCCGATTTGTGGAAGGAACCTGTATAATTGCTTGTGTTCCTTCTTTCTCTGTTCTCTTACTTATTATCCGCTGCACTAAGACTCTGAACTCACTCAGACTCTGAACCTGAGAACAGTTCTTCAGAACGTAAGGAAGAAGTTTTTGAAAACACAATTCAACCCCCCCCTTCTTGTGGTTTTTCTCACCTTCATTAACTTACGCAGTGTTTTACACATGTGTGGCTTAAGTCACGCAACGTTAATTAACTAACGCAGGGGTATTTCGGACAAGGCTGCAGGGTGCGAGTGATTTGTGCTGGGTGGAGAGCAGTAATCTAACTCTTATGTATACGAGGCCTTTATATATTATGGTAACGTAGTCTTGGACTATCCTAAGAGTGAGTGAGGTTTAAAGTAAATTTTTAGCAACTTATTTTTTGTTTAAATTAAAATTTTAAGCTGGATCTTATGAATACGAAATGCCTAACCATTAATACTACTAACTAATATTTTTTATAAGGAACTTGTAAAATTTTTTTTTTAAGGAAAAATTATATTTGACACTCATATACATGATCTACACCTTGATAGAGAAAGTGATATGATAAGAAGAGCGATATATGAGTGTTAAGGATAACTTTTTTAGTACCTAAAGGCTAAAACCACAGTACTTCATTGGCCTAGCCCTTTAGTCGCCAAAGACGATTGTACTTATGGAAAAGGAAATGTTCAATTTGAGCCTAACATGTGTGCCCTAGTGTGCATGAATGATGTTCTTAATGCTCCGCGACAATGTTTTACGTGTGTTCAACGTGGTGACACATCAAGTATGAACAATTATTTTTAAAACTCGATGATTTTCACTCACCCATGATATTTACAATTGTTTCTCAACCCAAGAATCTCATCAAAGACACTCGACCCTTAGCATCTAAGTACCCTAAAAGTTCTCTGCTTTGGTTACATGAGATTCTCCAACACATGGGTAAAATACTTGTTGAAATTTGGCTCAAAATTGGTATTGAAGAATATGTGAAATTGTGGCACGTGATTTGATCATTGTGGCGCGTGATTAGATCATCGTGGCAAGGTTTCATGTTGTGCAGCTTGGGTGAGCCACTAGAAATATTGTAGTACGGGAGCATGAAATTGTGGCACAATTTCTTGGGATTTGAGCTGTATATAAAACTTCAATCTTTACTTTTTTGAGAGAGCTTCAAGAGAGAGAAACTTGGTAAATCAAAGGAGGTAACGTTATGGTTGAGTGTCTTTGATGAGAGCTTCTCTTGGGTTGGAAAACAGTTGTAAACACCTTGGGTAGTGAGATTTATTAGGGGGAGGATCAAAATGTTTTCTTTAATGTTTTCTCTTAGGATCCATTGTGAGTGTGAGTGACTTGAAAAATAGGTAGAAATTAGGGTTTGTTCTTTGTGTGCATTTAAACTAATTTTCTATAGAGGAGTGTTATTTGAACAACCATGTAGTTGACAACTTATGGAACAACAGTAATTTACAAAAAAAAAAGTAAGTATTTGCACGAAAACCAAATCAATAGAGAGATAAAGTAAAAAATAATGTGAATGTACAAGAGAAATTTGTCACAAAAATTGTCACCAAATGAATGTTTAAATATCATTTCTCTTTAATCTTTCTGTGTCTGCTACAATTTTTAGGAGAGAAGTGGAGGGAAAAGGGAGAGAGGGGGCAAAATCCTTTTTGTATTTGTGTTATGCGTTCATTATCTTTGTTGATTACCTTGTTATCCATTGCTAGTTTTCTATCGTTTAGTGATTTCACTTTTTCTTTTTTTAAGTATTCGTGACATTTTCTTTTTCTTGATAAATATTTTAGCTCCAAAAATTTATTTAAAAAACCTAAGAACTTTTACATACAATAAGGTGCTAAATTTAATTTCTCATCAACAGGTATGACGAGCATAATCACAATGCTACAATATACCAAATTATCCCCAGCAAAAGCTTTTGCGTTATATCCACTTCAACAAAAAAGAATGAAGAAATATAGGGTTAGGATTGATCTTGTACACCAAAATGAATCTTTGCCATACATGACACAACAAAGGTTAGTCCACTTCTACTCAGAGGCCCCCCACACGCCCAAACTATTTGCTTTGTCCATTTGCAGTGTTGACTTGGTCTTGAACCACTCAAATAATTGGACACGGTTGATACATTGCAATACACCAAATATGAATGAATTCAGCCACTTATATTAACCAATCTCATACCCAAATCAAAAATATTATTTTATCTCAAATCCACACTAATTTGAAATAACCCAAATTTTTTGTTGTTATAATTTGTTATAGATGGACAAAAGAGTTGTTGATTCACACCATGAACAAAGTAAGAGTGTATTCACTTCCACTGTTCTTGGTTTTATAAACAAATTTCTCATGGAAGATGATGACATAGAGGAAGACTACAATATGTTTCAACACAATGAACATGAGGAGTCTTCCACAGTTCTTGGTTCTATAAACCAATTTCTCATGGAAGAAGACTTTGAAAAAGAGTACACTATGTTCCAAGATTCCTTTGCTCTTCAACTTACTGAAAAATCATTTCATGATGTTATTGCTCACACTCCTCTTCCTCTTCCTCCTCCTCCTCCTCCTCCTATTGCTACAACTACTACTTTTCCTTCTTCTTTCATCCAGCATGAGCATCAACAAAACTACAACTTTGTGGATAGCCCTAACTTCAGTGATTCTAGTTTCAGCAGTGGTAGCACTAGCTCCTTTGAACTTGATCCAATTATAGACTCATACAACTACAATTACAACCCTTTTCTACTCCCAAATACTCCTCCATTTTCTCCTAATAACTTTGTTTTTCAATCTACTTCAACCTTTTTCCCTTCTTTCAATAATGCTCTTTCTCATGAGGTACTTCAGACAGAAAACTTTGAAGAAGAGCATTTTCTCAACGTGTCACAAAATGGATCAGAACAAGTGTATGTAGATGCTAGCAATGAGTTATCAGAATTATTTGATAAAGTACTAGTTCTTGGTACTAAATTCACAAAAGGGCCACTTCAAAACACAAGCTTCCAGCAGAATGAAGAATTATCAAACAGATTCTATGGTTCTAGGAAACGACGTTATGAGGAAGTTGTGGATTTGAGGACACTATTGATGCTGTGTGCACAATCCATTTCTTGTAATGATATTTCAAATGCTAACCAATTATTAAACCAGATTAAGAAACATTCTTCTACAACAGGTGATGGTACTCAAAGATTGGCACATTTCTTTGGAAATGCACTTGAAGCACGTTTAGCAGGAACTGGTTCACATATCTATAGAGCTCTATCTTCCAAGAAAAAATCTGCCGCAGATATGGTCAAAGCTTACCAAGTTTATTCATCTGCATGCCCTTTTGAAAAACTTGCAATTATGTTCTCAAACGATGCAATTTTGAATGTAGCCAAAGAAACAGAAAGTCTTCACATTATAGATTTTGGTGTTGGTTATGGTTTCAAGTGGCTTGGTTTTATATATCGTTTATCGAAAAGATCTGGTGGGCCACCCAAGTTGAGGATCACAGGGATAGATCTTCCAAATTCATTGGAGAGAGTGAATGAAACAGGTCTTAGGCTTGCAAGTTATTGCAAACGTTTCAATGTTCCTTTTGAGTACAATGGTATTGCAAAAAATTGGGAAAGTATCAAAGTTCAGGATTTTAAGATAAGGAAAAATGAGTTTGTTGCTGTGACTTGTGTGTTTAAGTTTGAGAATCTACCTGATGAGACAGTTGTTTCGGAGAATCCGAGGGGTGCTGTTTTGGATTTGATTAAGAAGGCAAATCCGAATATATTTATTCATAGCATTGTTAATGGTGGTTATGATGCACCTTTTTTTGTGACAAGGTTTAAGGAAGCTGTTTTTTATTATTCAGCATTGTTTGATATGCTTGATAACAACAATGTTGAACTCGAGGATCCTGTTAGGTTGATGTTTGAGGAAGACGTTTGGGGGAAAGATATAATGAATGTTATAGCCTGTGAAGGTTGTGATAGGGTTGAGAGGCCAGAGACATATATGCAATGGCATTCTAGGCATAGGGGAAATGGTTTTAGGTCTTTGAAATTGGATAAGCAGATTATAAATAAATTGAAGGGTAGGTTGAGAGATGATGCATACAATAGTGATTTTCTGTTTGAGGTGAAGGAAAATTGGATGCTACAAGGTTGGAAGGGTAGAATTCTATACGGTTCTTCTTGTTGGATTCCAGCATAGACCTTCAGAACTAGCTGGGAGTAAATTAACATTTTTGTGCTTGTAATTGTATGAATCAGAAAATTCAGTTTTTCAAATTTGCAAAATAGTAATTTAGTTTGTCCACTATAATACTTACATAGAAATTAGCTTTCAAATTTAATTAAAGACTTATATATTGCTTTGAACAATCTCAGGATGTGTTAAGACAAACTAAAACCTCTAAAATTATTGTGCTAGTTCAAGAAAAAGACTAATTTCAACGATATTTTTTTAAATTAAGAGACTAATTGTCTAAAGTGTTTGGTTCCACTTCTTTTCACCGCAGCCGCGCGTTCACAAGACCTTTTGACGTGAAAATGAGAAGCTAACATTTGTTGTTTCGGAAAAACATGCGTCTACCCGGCCTCCCGCCACAGTTTAAAACATAGGCCTCATTTAGTAAATTTGAGTACCAAAATGTTTCAGTGGTATTGAGTTGAAGGGAAAAAAAGGTGGATTTACTCTCATGTTTGTGTTTCTTCCAAATGAAAAAAAATGCTAGGATTGTTTAGTTGATCTTTGATGTTGGAAAGCAGCATGGAGTATGATCCACAATTTTTGATGTTTTTTTGCAAAAATAATTCATTCTTAGACTTGACACTTGAGCCTTAAGTCAGACTCCTCTATATTTCTTTTTGAAAGTAAATAGCTCTATGCACAGCTGATCTATGCTTGATATTGTACATCAAGCAAGATAAACTACTCCATAGCTCATATGTATAGGGAGCCTTTATATATTATGATAAAGCAGACTAGGACTATCGTAAGAGTGAGTGAGGTTTAAAGTAAACTTTGAGTGACTTATTTTTATTTAAATGAAAATTTTAAGTTGGATCTTATTAATATGAAATGCCTAACCATTAATACTAAGTAATAGTTTTTATGGAATTTGTCAATTTTTTATTTTTTTTTTACGAAAAATGATCTTTGGTGATAGAACAAAGTGCAAGTTTGTGTATAAAACTAGTTTATGGAATTAGGGTTCTCAGAGAAATTGAGAGGGAATTGAGATTGAAAAACTAACTTGATTATTGATAGTAATTGAATGTAGCTTATATACATTGAGATATGTAACTAACTTCATAACAAACTAGATTGCTTGGCTTACAAGTTAACCTAGGTAGCTACCACTAAACTAGGGTTTCTCTAACTAATTGAATTCTTAAACCTCTAATATTTAGCAACTCATATACCTGATCTACACCTTGATAGATAAAGAAATGGAGAGAGTGATCCGATAAGAAGAGAGATATAAAGGAAAATAAGAAGTTGAATGAGGATTAGAGTGTTAAGGATAGCTTTTTTTAGTACCTAAAACCACAATACTTCATTGCCCTAGGCCTTTGGTCGCTCTAGACACTTGTTTTATGAAAACGAAATGCTCAGTTTTGAGCCTAACATGTGTGTCCGAGTGATGGATATTCTTAAGGCTCCGCTACAATTTTCCACATGTGCGCAGCGTGGTGACACATCATGTGTGAATAGTTATTCTTAAGACTCAATGATTTTCACTCACCCAGGTGTTTACAATTGAGTTCAATGGTATTGCAAAAAGCTGGGAAAGTATCAAAGTTGAGGATTTTAAGATATGAAAAAATGAGTTTGTTGCTGTGAAATGCTTGTTTAAGTTTGAGAATCTACTTGACGAGACAGTTGTTTTGGAGAATCCTAGGGATGCTGTTTTTTGATTTGACTAAGAAGGCAAATCCGAATATATTTGTTCGTAGCTTTCTCTGTTGGTGACCATGGCAAATATTCCTTTCTCTGTATCTGATCTGTGTTTTCTCTGCTCTCATATCTTTTGAAGATTAAATCTAACAATTAATCAAATTTTTCTTATTTTTCATTTCATTCAATATGTTTATTGGCGGAGCTAGTGACTCTATCGTACATTGTACTCAAGCGACAATGGTACAAAAAGACCTCCTTGTTGGTCTTAATTGAATCAGAAAAAGATGTTTTTGTTGTGTAGATTTGGAAGGAGATTTTGGTTATCCAAGTAATAAAGATCATTCTATTCTCTAACATTTTGTATTTTCTAAGGTTTGTGGGAAGAACATTGTTGTTTGATTTACTCAACGTTAATGACAGTCTTAAAAGACCAAGAAGAAAACAAACAACAAATTACGGACCAGACCAATGACAAGGCGAGGTGAAGTGTTGAACCGCTACGGACAACATGATGCAAATTGGCTATGAAACTCATATGATTGTGCAATGATGCAAGGAATGAATCATATGCAAGGACTCTGAGATGAACAAAACCTACACAACATCTAGAGCGATGGGAGAGGCAGCACATGAGACGATGTAGGTGGGGTGTAGGTGTGGCAGGCGACATGCAAAAGAAGAACCAGCTACATGTACACTCATTTAATATTGAGATGCAACAATCCTCGGCATATGCAGCAGGCACCAGTGGCATTTTGTTGTTAAAACATAACACCATTGATACTATTGATAGTGACTAATTAAATTTAGAGATCAATTTAACAATTTAATAAAGTAAAAAACCTTTATGAAATATTCATAATTTCAAAGATCTATTTGAACATGTCTTCCAAAATGAGAGCCTAATTTGATTTTTTTTTTTTTGAAAGAAGAGGGCCTTATTTGATGTTTTATTGAAAAAGAAATACTTACTAAGTTCGAGCATGACATGCATGTCCGAGTGTACATGATTGTTGTGCCTTGCCTCGGACCGTGACAAAGTTTCGCGTGTGTGCAGTGTGGTGGCACGCATGGTGATAGTGTCTTTGAAAAAATCAAATAGAGCATAACATATTATAGTTAGTTGATATTAAATTACTTTTTTTTAAAGGATATTATTTTCTTGGTTCCTGGTCTCTGCAATTTGCGTATTGATTAAGAAAATTTTGGCTTGTCAACCAAGCTAAAATATACAATCCGTGACTTTCGGTATATAAAACTTTATCAGCGAACACCGTTGAAACTTGAGAGAAATTCAACCTCTTTTTCTTTGGACCAAAAGAAATTCAATCTTTATCTACATGGATATTATTAAAACTGATACTTATATTGAGATAATATTGTTTTCTCTTTCTTACTTGATTGCACGCTCACTCGTTATAAACTATCAAAATATCTTTCCAAACAAACGTACATCATAACTTACAATACGTTAAGGTCTGATTTTAAAATATATTAGTCATAAGTATTATTTTATCTTTCTCTTATAGTATTATAATATCTTCAAAATTTAAAATGTAGTAAAAGAGTGATGAGTTAATTGATTGATGGTAAGAGTCATTAGTTCTTTTGGTTTTGTCAAATAGCCTAGTGGTTGGAGAAATTCACCTTAAAGGTGAAATAGTGGGGTGTCTGGGGTTTGAACCCCAACCCCTGCATACATAATGCATTATCCTTTACCAAGAGAGCTAAGTTCATGGGGACGAGTCATTAGTTCTAATTGATGACAATTGTGATGGTTGTGTTTCTTCTTCGTAGGGTTTCTCAACTCCACTTCAAATTCTTATGATTGTGCCGCTTCTTTCTAGAGCCTTAGGAACGATACAACATTTGCAATGATCAACACTATTTGTTTAAATATATAAAACAATGAATTCTCAAGTAATAAGAACCTTGCTTGGACAACATATATGCACATTATCTAGGGTTATGATAGAAGACACATTTTATGAAGTGTCTTTTAGCAAGTTATTCTATGAGCATTTGCTAAAAGACACTAACTAATTTTTATGAAGGTGTCTTTTAGCAAAGTTATAACTAAAAAGTAGAAATCACACCTTAAGATGTGGGTTGTTAAAAGACATCTTCATGGGTGACTTTTAGCAAAATCCCATAATCTAATAGTGGCATTGAAGATCATTTAAGCATTTCACTCTTTCAGTCTCATGTTTGGGAGGTTGTGAACTGTTGTGAATTTTTTTTTTTTGAAGAATCTAAAATGAAATATATTACCATATAAAAGCGTTATTCCCAGCACAAGGGGTGTCAAGGAAAAACAGTAAGGTCATGAACTGGTGTGAAATTTTTAACCATGATACCACTTAAGCTTCTCACCCTCACACACCTTACGAACGTCATAACGCATTAAGTCAACTTGGGCCACTGTGATAAGGTAATGTAAGCTCAATACCCGAACACTACAACACGTAAACCGAATACTGTAATTTAGAAGAAACATGCACCCCACATACCTCTTTTACTCAATCAAACCACACTAGACCTTGAAGGCCTCATTGGAGACTTGGTGGCTCAATATCCAGGATAGAGGCTCCCTACACAATAAGTAAAGAGATTAACTTACTTCCTCTATAAATAGATCAACTACTTATAGTTAAAACTCAAACTATTCATTAACCTTAAACACCCCTTACCTTGATCTCAACACATTGTTGGCAAAGTCTACCCATAGTTATACTTCAAGAATAATAGAGCAACATAGGGAGAAACATATGTAGTCATAGAGACATATAGAAAAAAAGGGAGAGAGAAATAGAGATAAAAAATGGAAGTCGGTAAGTTTTGACTTTTTAAAAATGATTTGTAAAAATAATCACATGTTAATGTGTCACGTCAATCCCTAACTACGCGTGTTATAGAATAACCAAATTGTTTGACCTCATTCCTTTTTGATGACTATTTTGTCTATTCTCAAATTTTACACGACAAAAAGGATACAATTTTCACGAGAAAATTGATGATTTACTAGACTCTTGTATTCATTTAGTACATTTGATGGGCTAAAAAAACATAAAATCGATTGAGATTGCTTGATCAAACAACTTTTTTCATGAAACAAATACGTTGACCCATCGCGATCAAATAATTCAGTAGATAAAATTCATTTTTTTAAGTGAATAAATCAAGTGTTTGAGATTCGAATCTCGACCCCTACATATAACAATGCATTGTCCTTGTCAACTAAGTTATATCTACAGAACAATTTTTCTTTTATTTCCTAATTATTATTATTAAAAAAAAACAAAGATCGAGGGAATATACTCATCATGATTTGATTTAGTCCACATATTTTCAGTCGCACATCCTTCCACGAAGATTCGTACTCACACAGTTATCATAGTAAAATTTCATTTGTTTTCAACTTTTATTACATTTTTGTTCTCTAGTTTATCGTACTTTTGTATCTCCCATACTTATAATGTTTCATTTCACTCAAACACAAAAACCGCAAACAACTAACGAACTTCATGCTATGGATCCGAATTTTGTCGGATTCCAAACCCCCTACGAATTTGATGACCATGGTAACCTAATCCTTCTCTCTGATCCAAATCCAAACCTTAACGATTTCACCATCACCAACCCTTATGCGGGCCCACCCAATTCGGAGCCACTCGTTTTTTCTTCTGATGCAACCAAAGATTCTACCTTTGAAGATGCTGATTTTTCAGAAACAGTGAAATATATAAGCCAGATTCTAATGGAAGAAGATTTTGAACAAAAACCATGTATGTGTTATGACCCACTTAGTCTTCAACATACTGAGAAAATTTTCTTTGATGCTTTAGAATCAAATTTGCCTCTTTCACCTAATCAACACCCTCTTGATGTTCTTGAGATTCCTAGTAGCAATTGTTGTCTTCCTACTGATTCTGGCAATAGTTCTAGTTCTAATGAGTTAAAGCCTCTTTCACCTGATACCCCAGTTTCTGGTGGTGATTCTGGTTTTAATTCAGTGAAGTCTCAGTTTATTGTTCCAAATCATAGTTTGAATTTGAGTAATAGTAATATTAGTGATGGTGTTTTTGATTTGGATTCTTCTGAGACTAGGGTTATGGCTCAGAATATTTTTAGTGATGCTGATTCTATTTTGCAGTTTAGAAAAGGGTTAGAGGAAGCTAGCAAGTTTCTTCCACAAAAAGCTCAGCTTTTTACTGGTTTTGAGAATGCTAGTGATAATTTAGTGTCTCATGAGCCTAAGGGTAGGGTTGGAGTGATCAAGATGGAGGGTGTTGTTAGGGAGAACTCGAATTCGAGTTATTCGAGTTCAAATTCGAATTCGGGTTATTCGAATTCACATGGTTTGTTGAAGAGTAGAAAGAATCACGAGCGTCAAGAAAGTGACGATGAAGAAGGAAGAAGTAACAAGCAGTCTGCGGTTTCCGTTGAGGAGAGTGAAATATCTGATATGTTTGATAGGGTTTTACTTAGTGTTGAAAATGTGCCATTGTGTGCTGAACAAAAGGATGGATCAGTGGTGGAGAGTAGAACACGGGTTGGTGAACTTGATGGAGGGAAGGCGCGTTCGAAGAAACAAGGGAGGAAGAGGGATGCTGTGGATTTGAGGACCCTTTTGGTTCTGTGTGCACAAGCTGTATCTGCTAATGACAATAGGACTGCTAATGAATTGTTGAAGCAGATTAGGAAGCATTGTTCTCCTTCAGGTGATGCATCACAGAGAATGGCTCATTACTTTGCGAATGCGATTGAAGCGCGCATGGTTGGTGCTGGTACCGGTACACAAATATTATATATGAGCCAAAAGATGTTTAGTGCTGCTGATTTCTTGAAAGCTTACCAAGTTTTTATTTCTGCTTGCCCTTTCAAAAAATTTGCGCATTTCTTTGCAAATAAAATGATATTGAAAACAGCTGAAAAGGCAGAAACCCTTCACATTATTGATTTTGGTATCTTATATGGTTTCCAGTGGCCAATTCTTATTAAGTTTTTGTCAAAAGTAGAGGGTGGACCACCCAAGTTGAGGATCACAGGAATTGAGTATCCCCAAGCTGGCTTTCGACCGGCAGAGAGAATCGAGGAAACTGGCCGGCGTTTAGCTAACTATTGTGAACGTTTCAATGTTTCCTTCGAATACAAGGCCATACCATCACGAAATTGGGAAACCATTCAAATTGAAGACCTTAATATTAAGAGCAATGAGGTAGTGGCTGTGAACTGTTTGGTAAGGTTTAAGAATTTACATGATGAGACAATCGACGTGAACAGTCCTAAAGATGCAGTTCTGAAGTTAATCAGGAACATAAATCCGCGCATATTTGTTCAATCCATAGTAAATGGGTCTTATAATGCCCCTTTCTTTTCCACACGCTTCAAGGAGTCACTTTTCCATTATTCTGCAATGTTTGATATGTATGATACTCTCATATCCCGTGAAAATGAATGGAGGTCGATGATTGAGAGAGAGTTTTTGGGCCGGGAGATTATGAATGTTGTAGCATGTGAAGGTTTTGAGAGGGTTGAGAGGCCCGAGACATACAAACAGTGGCAGGTTAGGAATCTAAGGGCTGGCTTTAGGCAACTCCCTCTGGATAAGGAGGTAATGGTCAGCTTTAGAGATAAGCTAAGACAATGGTACCATAAAGATTTTGTCTTTGATGAAGATAACAACTGGATGCTTCAAGGTTGGAAAGGCCGAATTATGTATGCTTCGGCTGGTTGGGTGCCAGCATAATGATATGTTACTGAATTCTTACAAACTTGTTTGATTGGGTTGAAGGTATGATTATAATCCTAGTAATACTTGACTGTTAGTTAAGTTAGCATGTTGCATTGAAAAGCTTATCGTGTTCTTTTGATGATTTCAGGTTCAGATACGACTGCTGTGCCTTATTTTCTTAACCTTCAGGTGCACGATGAATGTTCTTCCCAGCTTTGCAACTAGTAACTCTGTACAATTGTAGCAGAAATTCTTCCCGGATAGAGTAGTAGTGTCCATTTAGGCTGTTAGCAATTTAGCATGCCTGTCTTAATATTAGCAATCAAAATGTTTTTTGTTAATATTCCTTCCCTCTCTGACCAACATGCCTATAAACAAGTTGGTGAAAGGATTTTGCAGCATATCTCTGGTTGAAATGAACCATGTACTAAGTTGACAAGTTTGTTTAATTTGAAATAGATGACTATATTTCAGTTAGTTTTACAATTACAATTATTGCTTTTTGTTTCCATCTTTGAAATTTTATTTTTGCACAACGTGTTTGAAGCTGTCAGATTTTCAGCTTTACTTTGACAATTTGACAATCATTGCTTCTTGTTTCTGGCTTGTACTAGGAACGTCGTACATATATACTATCACATAAACTAAAGTTTTACTTGGATACCGACACTGACCTATATCGGCTTCTTGAAACCCTTTTATTGGATTCTTTCTAAAAGGGTTAATTCAGCTTCCATTTTATTGGATTCTGTACTTTGCTAGAATGCTATTTTGTTGACTAATATATGCTTGTTTCCTTCCCAGCAGAAATTTTCAATTTCTGTTAGCTTAGATTGATTCTTTCTTGTGTGAAAGTGTTGAAGACGACCCATATGTCTGGGGCTTTAAGGTTCTGCGTGAAGACCCATATGTCTGGGGCTTTAAGGCTGCGTGAAGATGTAGTGTCAATTTAACTTGTGTAGCTAGTTTCTATTGGACTAACATGATTACCCAACCCAATATAGGCTCCACTGGAAATCCCGACATTATAATAAACTCTCAGAATTTAGTCTAGTTAATTTTGATTTTCCAACTCTCAGGGTTTAGTCTAGTAGTGAAAAGACAAACTTTAGATTTAGAGGTTCTGAATTTTGAACACTGCTAGTATCATTGGAGATAGATGAAATCATATTTCATACCTTTCACAAAATTAACATTCGTCGACATATTTTTTTTATTAAAAATAAATTCATTGTGATTTTTGTTTTTTATTTTATTAACTTTGTTAAATATTATACCTCAAAAATCGTTAGTGCAATGATCATTAAAGAGTTATCCCATGTAAATTTTTATTTATAAAATTAGACATAAATGCATTAAAAATTTTATCCCATGTACATTTTTATTTTATTTTATTAACTTAGTTAAATATTATACCTCAAAAATCGTTAATGCAATGATCATTAAAGAGTTATCCCATATACATTATTATTAAATGACATTCAGTGGCGGAGCACCACTTGGGCCGAGGTGGGCCACGGCCCACCCCCCAATTTTTTAATTTTTTTTTATATATGTGTAAGTACAAATATATCACTAAATTTAAATACAAACTTCAAGTTGGCCCACTCAATTATCTTCACCTCCATGTGTATGCTTTGTTTTTCTTTTTTGCTAAGCCAGGAGAATGGACAGACATCAAGGGAAAGTAACGACATCCCAACTAGGTTGGCACCCCGCAGAACCCCATCCTATGCCGCCAAACTCAAAGGAAAATTTTATTAAAAATAGGGGGCGGGGGGGATTAGGCCAAAACCCTCAAAACAAAACAAGAAACAAAGCAGGAAAAAAAAACAGAAGAGAAAGACAGGAAACAACTGTCTACAGGACCCTAGAGCGAGGGAACCCACTCCGGTCCAAGAAGAAATCAGTCTGAAGAACCTGAGGCAACACCGAAAACCAAATTGTGTCTTGTGTCGAGTGACCCATATTAGCCAGCAAATCTGCACAACAGTTTCCTTCCCTAAAGATGTGAGAGGTAATAACCTGTATACCTTGATTGCAAGCGTTATGCCAACGATTACGGTGTAAAACCGGAACCGAGGAGCGAATTTTAAAGACCAACAGAGCACTCGTTGAATCACTCTCTAACCAAACATTCCTCCAACATGTGTATGCTTTGTTATTTGTTTACTTTAAGAACAAATATATTTTTCGATCTAATCAAATCGTTGATATTTCATTTATTTTTGAAGCAAGATATTTCATTTATTTGAGAAGTGTATAATACGTTAATTTTGAGACATTAATTCTAAATATAGCATGAATATTTATATTGAAACTTAAAAGAGAAGTTAGTGTAAGTATTAGGGGGGTGTATTGGGTTCAGATTCTAAGAGATTTTAAAAGACTTTTTTATTTTGAAAAAGTCTTGTGGTATTCAATCAAGACTCTTTGCAACTTAAAAAAAGTCTTGTGGTATTCATTCAAGACTCTTCATCACTTAAAAACAATCTTGTGGTATTCAAAATCATTCAAATTTCTAAGGATGGTTTAATAAATTGGATTTTAATGGATTTTGTGAGATTTTCTAGTGCAATTTTATCATGAAAAAGTCTTTCATAAAAACATGAGATTTCTTAGGATTGTTTTTCCCGTTAAGATTTTACTATCTCTCTCCTCCCTTCTCTCTCCTCCTCTCTCTCTCTCTCTCTCTCTCTCTTCCCTCCTCCCTTCTCTCTCTTTCTCACTCTCTCTTCCCCCCTCTCTCCCCTCTATCTCTCATAAAAAAATAATGTAAAACTAGAATTCGACCCGTGCGATGCACGTTTTTTTTTTAAAAGTGTCATATATAAGTATCAAATTGATTATCTTTTGGGCTCTTTGATAACATCCCTACACAAACATCATGTCTTTGATGATATCTCTTATATCAGTAAATCATGTCTTTCCAGTCCAATATAAAGTTTAACCTTGCATATTTCCCTAGTCATGAATGTTATCCAATGTGAGCATCTTTCAAAAATGCACTGTCTAAAAAAAGAATGCAAGAAAATTAATTAAAACAAAGAAAAAAAATAGCAAAACAAAATGCAAATACATGGTTCAAAAATAAAATAGAATAGAAAAATCTAAAAGAAAAATTAACATAAATTACTACTTCATTGCACTTATTGTTTATTTCCTGCTCATCCTTTCTGCTCCAAGAGTTAGCATTTAAGGGGATTAGATTTATTTAGTTATCACTTAGAATGCGATAAAAAATTTCAACAAAAAAAACAACAACAGTAAAATACGATTAACAAAAAAGATACATAATATGGAACCCATTGACTACCTTCATTCCAATTTTGATGTTGAGTCTTTTAAATAATGGGCATTGCTACTTTGTTGTAAAAATCTTAAAGTAAAAACAAAAAATGCAAAAAGGAAATTTCATTTCTCAAAAAAAATATGCATATCGATAAAATGCATGTTAAATAAGAATACCAGTAAAGCAGTGGTATGAGAGGAAGGTTGTAAGGTCACGTCATTCCATTTGCAAAAATCAAAATATAAGATTCTTCTGCTGTCTGTGTAATTTATCACGATGTAGGTATTTTTTTTTTTTTTTAGAGAAACACAGTTTAGGGTTTGCTATATATTAGCGAGTTTGCATGTAAATTAGGATAGCCGAGTTTGCATGAAAATTAGGGTATTCTGTTTGTAAACGTATTAAATAAGTGTACAACAACTTGCAAAAAAAAAAAGTCTACATAAATAACAGATATATACAAACGATGACACAACAAAATAGGAGTGAAAAACTCATCAATGAGGAGAAATATTAGGGATTGCTGCATTTTAGAGGGAATTTGTTAGGTTAAATTGGTGCGCTGCATTTTATATGGAATTTGTTAGGTTAAATTGCTACTAACCTAATGCAGCATTTTAGAGGGAAATTATTGGGTTAAGTTGCTGCAGACCTAATAAAACTAGACCATTGACCCATGCTGACGCACAAGTCATATCGATAGTAATAATGGACAAAGAAATATGAACTAATATAAGAATGCAATGACATAGTTCATTTTATAGTGACACTCTAACTTTTAATCTATGTGCATGACACTCTAACTTTTAATCCTAACTTGTGATTAAGAAGTCCCAAAGTAATAACCGTGTTGAGAAATTTAAGAGTATGAACATCACCCGCTTGAGAAATTCGGGAATATGAACCTCATCCACGTTCTATAACTTTATATAGTATTTTAATATTACTTTACGTCAGTATGATTTGAATTAAAAAACCTTTAAAAAAAATAAAAGAGTCCTTAATTTGCAAGATAGCTTGGAACATTAGAATAAAATTAAAATAGAATTTTGACCTGTCGCACGGGTTTATTAGAACACAAAAGAACTTAATAGAGATGCAATGTTAATATTAAAATCATCCTAATATGTCTTTCAAGACATTTACAAAAAAAAATGATATTTTTATATGATTACCATTTCTAAAAAAAACAAATTTCTGAAATTGAAATAGTATATGATAAGTTCACTCATTCAAACTTATATTCAAAAGTAACGTGGAAGCTAAAAGTTTACAATTAAAATATACAAAAAACCATATACTTTCTACATAAGCCTTTACAATGCATAATCTGAAACAACTTTAAAATACACAACTTCATTATTTTTCATTCTAGTTGTGCACCCAATTAAATAATAATCGCTTGTGTGAGCTTATTTGTCTTGCAAAATAGGAATCTGCGTCAGTGACCAAAGGAATACACCTCCAAGAAACAACTCGATACACTACTCTTTGTCTTTCTATCTCATGATGCTTAAGCAATACACCTCAAAGAAACAACTCGATTCAATCACGGGTTCGCTTACTTTTGTCCACATCATCAATTCAATCCTGCATACACAGTTTTGAATTAATGCAAAAACCATCAAAGTTGGAGGATAAAATATTTTAGTTACTAAAATAGCATGAGAATATGCAAGCCTAAAATTCATCAACCAAACAAAAACGTTGCATTATATATGAACCAAGAAGATTGTGTTGTGTTTGTGTCCCACTGATATCAGTAGCAATAGAAAATAAACCAACGATTAGAAGCAAGGTTGGAGTTGAGAAGTTTCAACATGCTATTTCTACAAACCACCATATTCATCATCATTTGTTGGCACTATTATAATGAAAAGGAAAATAAAATTAATTAAGAAATGATTACATGAATAACAATTAAAGCACCTGCATCATCTTCATTCTTGAATGCCATTGGAGTTTTGAAGAGATGATGCAAACGACGCTATGCAACGTTCACTTCTTAATATGAAAATTGCTCTTTTCACTTTTGAAATTGCTCTTTTAGTTGAATTTGTATACCTTTTAGTTGATCAAATTGAAGCCTGTATTCCACCCTTCCAATCTAATGTTCGTGTGATTTTGCAGCAGCACAACACTTGATAATCAAAATAAAAAAGGATCTCAAAGAGGATGTCGAACATGAAAGAGTAGTGAAAGATCAATATAAAATATATAATAGCGTAGTTATTATTTCAATTACCATTTTGTAATAATAAAATGAAGCTAAAGACCGCTTTTATGGCCCAGGTTGTAGTAAGAGACTTGTTGATACTTATTCTAAAATTAATTAATTGGTCATATTCTTGTGAATAAAAATTATCTGCTGGATTTAGACTTGTGAATGAAATAATTTCTTAAATACACATATAAGCATTGAAGAATATAACATGAATGAAGAAAATTTCAAATCTAAGAACACACATTTGTAACACAAAAAGAACATGACCATTGAAAGTGAAATCCAATGAGCATTCAATCAAACATGTAATAGGAGAAGTAGTTAAAGCTAAAAAAACATAGACAAAAGGTGATTAAATAAAACTAAATGCCATAAAACATAAGGAAACAACTCGCTCAAAAATTGGATCCAAGTCACTGCAGGCAATGACAGTTGCATAAATCGTCAACGCTAGACCAGTACCGAGAGCCACCAAGAGAATACTACATAAATTGTCGGTGATTAAATTAAATAGAATAATGACATCCGAAAACAAAACTGACACAACAGTCCAAACATATTCATACCAACCATGACACTAAACAAAGTCACATAAGACAAAATCAATGCAGCAGAACACTACTTATTCAAATAATACAAACTGATGGAGCACTGAATAGAATCAAAAGCTGAAATAAATAGTGGTAGCAACTTAACCTTCACTTGTTTCACTTTGAATAGAGTTTTCAATATGGTGAACATCATGGGTAAACTGTGTGACAAAAGAAGGGGCAGTATGTGTATTAGTAAAGCATAGAAAAATCATGAAAAATTTAAAAGCTAAATTAAGATTCTCTCATAAAAGAAAAACGATACACTTGCATGCAAATTTTTATACAATTATCTTAAATTGAATTGTTCATCAAATTTAGTTATTTACATACTACACAAACCATCGTTACAATAAATTGATATTCAAACCATCCCTACAATAACTTGATATTCATTAGGAATCAATTTATAAAAATAATTTTTTTTTAAACATTGCATTGCATTTGTCCTACGTACAAATAGGTAAATTGTGGTTAAGTAAACAACTTTACCTTTAAAATGAATCACTAATGAGCATATATATCTACAAATGAAACCTGAAATGGTGACCAAATGAAACCAAAGGGATTATTAAGAAAACTGCAAATGACCCAACACCAGCTGCAAATGATTGCAAATGAAACCAAACTGAATCAAAAGCTGAATAGAATCAAAACTGACAAATCAAAAGATGAAATCTGCAATAGAATCATCAACCAAAATCAAAATGGAATTGGAATAGTATACCTAACAATGGAATTGTCATTTAAATTGTAAATCAAAATCGATATCAAATTGAGAAAGAAAAAATTGAATAAGAAATTGAGAAAGAACAAATTGCAGACCTCCATCGACGGTGGTCATTCGACCACGGTGACGGAAGTGGAGGCGATGAGAACATAATAGAGAGAGAAGATGAACCAAGAAGGTATGAAAGGAGGCGATGGGAATCTAGGAGAAATGAGAAAAGAGGCAAATTTTATTTGTTTAGCAACGGTTAGGGCGATTTGTTTTGATAAGTATGATCGAGTGATTACGTTTAAGAGTAAGAGAAAGGAAACAATGGAAAGGATTTTGCTTTGTTTTCAATAAAAATAGGATAATTAGTTTGGAAACGATTTTGCTTTGTATTCAATAAAACTAGGATAATTAGTTTGGAAACGATTTTGCTTTGTTTTCAATAAAAATAGGATAATTAGGTTTGAAAGGATTTTGATTTGTTTTTCATAAAAATAGGATAATTAGTTCAGGTTGGAGGGAAACGTATCATAAAAATAGGAAACGATTTTGATATTTAGTTTGAATATGATTTTGTTTTGTTTTTTTAATAAAAGAAAATAATAGGAGCGATCTGTTGTTTTTTTGTTATGTATAAGAATATGAGGATTTGTTTATTTTGCGATTTGTTTATCTGTTTAGTAAAATTAAGCAAAAAAATTAGGAGTTATTTGTTTATTTTAATGGAGCGATTTGTTTATTTTGATTTCCATAACAATTAATATTTTGTTTAAATTAAATAGGGTTAATATAGTAACATTAAGCAGAGAAATTAGGGTAAATCTAGGGAAAAATATTGTTTACGGGTTAACTTTAAGTAATAAGAAATTAAATAAAAAATAGGTTTGTTTTGTTTTTCATAAAAAAATAGGGTAATTAGTTTAGTTTAGATTTCATAAAAAAATAGGGGAGGATTTTCTTTTGTTTTTAATTTAATAAAAAATAGGTTTGTTTTGTTTTTCATAAAAAATAGGGTAATTAGTTTAGTTTAGGTTTCATAAAAAAATAGGGGACGATTTTATTTTGTTTTTAATAAAAAAATAGGTTTGTTTTGTTTTTCATAAAAAATAGGCCTGTACCATATTAAACATATAGGAGCAATCTGTTTTTTCAAAAAAATAGGAGCGATCTCTTATTTCAAAAAAATAGGAGCGCAAATAGGATTGGATTGGGTTTAGGAGTGATCTGTTGTTTTTGATTTCAGAAGCATTTGAAAATAACATTTTGATTAAATTAAATAAGGTTAATTAAATAGGGGTAATACAATAAAATTAAGCATTGAAGTTAGGTTAAATCTAGGGCAACATTTTGTGTTTGGGTTAACTTTAAAAAATAAGAGATTAATAAATAAGGATAAGGATAAGGATATAGCCAAGTTTACATGGAAATTAAGGTAACCGAGTTTGCATGGAAATTAGGGTATTCTGTTTGTAAACGTATTAAATAAGTGTACAAAATATTATCAAAGAAAAAAAGGCAACAAGATAGGAATGAAATTGGTGCGATACCTTTTTTAGTATTAAATAAGTGTACAAAATATTGTAAAAAAAGAGGCATACGTGTACAAAATATTGTAAAAAAAAAAGGAAAAAAAAGGCATAAGTGTACAAAATATTATCAAAAAAAAAAGGCAACATGACAGCGATGCATTTTTTTAGTATTAAATAAATGTACAAAATATTGTCAAAAAAAAGGCATAAGTGTACAAAATATTGTCAAAAAAAAAGGCAAGAGGATAAGAATGAAATTGGTGCGATGCATTTTTTTAGATGGAATTTGTTAGGTTAAATTACTGCTAACCTAATACAGCAAATTAGAGGAAAATTATTAGGTTAAGTTGTTGCATACCTAATAAAATTAATAAATAAGGATAAATAAAATAGTTTGTATTGAGAATAGAGTAAAAGAGAGTGTGATATGATAATTTTTTCAATGAGTCTTTAAAATTCATAAAATCTGTTGAAATCTTTTGAATTCCACAAAATATTTCAAATCCTTTAAAATCTTATGATTTCAATCCAATCCATTGAAATCCAAACTGTAAATCTTGATTGTATTTTAAAATCATTAAAATCCTGCAAAGTCTTTTAAAATCCTTAAGACTTTTTTAAACAAAAATTGTTCTTTAAAATCCTAATTCAATACACCCCCTTAGTGTTCGAACTTTATCTCCTGCATATTATAATATATTGTTCATATCAATTGAATTAAATTCCCATGGACAAAATGATCATCAATTTGTTAATTAAGAAAGTGTCTGTATAAAAAATCTTCAATTTGTTAATGTACCACACAAACTCTTATTTAAAAAATGTTTCTCAAATTTATTAAAATACAGTATAATATTATTATTTTTGGCTCCAGGTATAATATATCATCCTTTAAAAGCAACAAATCTATATAGGTTAATATCACTTTTTCTTTATTCATGGACTTTATATCACTATTTCCATCCTCGATAAAAAGAATAAGTTAAAATAATCTAAAAATAGTATATAATATTATAAAGAAAAATCCTAAAAATAGTACTTTGTGCAATAAAGCTTTCTAACCAATCCAAATTAAAATAGGGAATAACTTATTTTTCGATAAAAACCAATACAAATGAAAGTAGGGAATAAGTTATTTTTTGATAAAAACAAATTGCTCAATATAAATAATTTCCTAACACAATAGAGTAAAAAACAACCGACCAATTTTTTTAAGTGTATCTGATATTACAAGACAAACGTGGAGAAATGGAAATATTCACATGCTGGTAATGAGGTTGCGATTAGGACATTTTGATTTGACATAACACAACCAACACTTTCAAATGCACATGTTTATCATGTCACAAATTGCTATTTTTATTTTAGTGTCTTTATGATAAAATCAATTTATAGTATATTTCTATATACACCACCATATGAATGAAACAATACATATGATTGTACAGCTCTATAGCAATACATTTGATTAGGGCTGAAAATGAGTCGAGTCAAGTCGAATTGTCTGAGTTTGACGCGATTCGATAAAAATTGATTCAGCTTAAAACTTGACTCGAGTTCAAAACAAACCTTTTTTTAAGCTTGAGTTCGGCTCATTTAAAATTCACAAACAATTCAGTTCGGCTCATATCAAATTGCATATTTCACAAACTTTTTTTGTCAAAAATGTATGTCTTTGACATAATTAAAAAAAAAACACAAAGTATAACTTTAATAAAACTATGAAGCGTCCGGTCTCAAAACCAATAGGTAGAATTTTGAAATGCAGTAGCACTTTACATTTATTACTGAAGCACAATCCATATACTACCCGTATAGCATTTACATTGTAATTGTAAAAATTATGTTTGAGGCAAATAGACCAAATACCATTTCAAGTGCTTCAAGTTAGATGTTTATAATAAATTAATTTTTAAGTTATTTTTGTTACAAATTAATCATTTAAGTTGAAAAATATATACATTATGATTCTTCTTTGATCAAACACAATTAAAAAGTATTTATGTAGATATTTAAGGTTAAGTTAATATGTCTACATTCACCGCTCTCTAAATTAGAGTTTATAAATTTATCATTCAATCTTAATTTGAGAAAAAATTGACTGATTACTTGATTTATACTAATATTGTTAAAGAAATATTTATTTGTAAAATTAAGTTTGAATTGAAAAATAATAAGAAGAAAGTATGCTTGAGTAATTGTGTTATGGGACCAACAATGAATTTGTCTAAGTGGTAAAAGACTTATGCCTCTTTACCAAGTGGTTAGAGTTTAGATTCATGATTCATGTGTATGGAAAAATTTGAATGAAATTTTCATTCTTCTACAAATATTAATTATTGATAAGTGGTTGTTGAAGCTTTGTACAAATATCATGATAACAATTTTTATTTTTTTTGTGAGATTATTTCAATGGACGGTACCTGTGTCTTTATTTACAAATCATTTGTTTTTATTAGAAATAACATTTTTTAGAAAAATTTGGTACTACCACCAATCCTACTAGCTACTACCACCTGCTACTCTCCACTGCTTATATATAGTAACATCTAGTGAGCAATGAAAATGCGTTGTTCCATTTGATTTAACTTCTTTTCTTTCTTTTCCAATTCCCACCTTAACACTTTGAATGCATACATTCATGGATTTCTTCAAATATTTCAACATGTTCATCATCATTTTCATTTTCTTTTCATCTGCAACACTAATCTTCTCAGATTTCTCCTCCACCACTTCAAATGACCACTTATCAATCCCAAACTTTCTAAATTTATCCAAGGAACCTCAAGTTTTTGATTTCATGGTTGATATAAGGAGAAAAATTCATGAGAATCCTGAACTGAGTTATCAAGAATTTAAAACTAGTAAGCTTATACGAACAAAATTGGATGAATTAGGTGTCCCATATAAACATCCAGTTGCAGTGACAGGTGTTATTGGTTACATAGGAACTGGTCTTCCTCCTTTTGTAGCTCTCAGAGCTGATATGGATGCTCTTCTCATGCAGGTATGTCTACATTTTTTCCTGAGTGTTTTGGTTTCCAATTATGGATTTTTATCTTGGTTTTGAATGTAACATGTTTTAAATGAAGTTTTCAATAGAATTTTCTAACAACTTCATCGACGTTCATATTTCTCAATCATCAGATCATATACCACATAATTTAAATATATCATGTCACCAATTTTTTAGTTGAAAAATAAGACAAAGAGACCAAAACTGACATGTTATAAAATAGAAGGACTAAATCCCCAAAATGGTGAGACCAAAATTGCAATTAAGTTTTTTCCTTTTTGTTGCAATATTTTGGTTTGTGTTGTATTTCTATTTCTATGAGGATAATGTTTAATCTATATTTTATTGATTTTTTTAACATTAGGAATTGGTGGAGTGGGAGCATAAGAGTAAAATACCTGGAAAGATGCATGCATGTGGTCATGATGCTCACGTGGCTATGCTTCTTGGTGCTGCTAAGATCCTCAAGGAGCATGAAAAAGAGTTACAAGTATGGTTTTTTACTTCTTTTTATTTTTAATTTTTTTATGTTCATTCTCTTCAATATATGTGATTTCTTCATGCTCTGCTATAATTTTTATGCTTTGTTTAATGTACTGCTTTTGAAATAAATTTGAAATGCGACGAAGTCACTACAATATCCTCTTTGGTTTGAGAAAAAAGTTTCTATAAGCATTTTCAGTTTTTATTTCCAATTGCAAAAATGCTATCTTGTTTTTTACTTTGTTTTACTTTATTTTCAATTAAAAAAAAGTAGTGTTATGTATTCAAACCAAGCATCATTAAATTGCTGAAACTACAAACATTATGATCCTTGTGAATTGTGTTCCAGAAAATTCTGAATGTCTCAAGCTGAAGTGAAATTGGGTTGCCATAGTGAATTGGTGAGCGTTAGCCGTGCCTTGGTGACTGTTAAATTCAGATCAAATAGTTCACAAAATATGCGGATTTTGTTATAATCAAAATTACCGAGCTTGAAATGCAGACAATCCGATCTTTATGCAACGCTCAACACTCCTCTCTGACGGTTATGCACTTTAAATGTTTAAGATATTTCTGTGTTTTTAGTTCAATCATGCCAAAATCAAACATGAATTCTGTTTTTTACATTTGCATATTGGCAAACTAATGCCAAATTTTGAGTGCTCATTATGCCAATTTTGTATGTAACAGTTATTCTATCACATGGCATACCAAGCCTTTAGAACATAACTCAATGCATCAATTATTGTTGTACTTGTAACAAACACAATCAAGAAGACTTGGAAAATAAAACTGAAAAAAGTGACTCCTGTATATCTTAATTTTATTTCTTTCCGAGTTATCTTGTTCTGCTGTTTTTCATCATTTTATGGATCAATGATATCATTCCTTATTTTGTATAGGGAACTGTTGTTCTTGTTTTTCAACCAGCAGAAGAAGGAGGTGCCGGGGCTAAGAAAATTTTAGATGCTGGAGCCTTAGAAAATGTCTCTGCCATATTTGGATTGCATGTCCTAAATAACTTACCTTTAGGTGAAGTGGCTTCTAGGTCTGGTCCTATTGCTGCAGGAAGCGGTTTCTTTGAAGCAGTAATAAACGGCATGGGGGGTCATGGAGCCATTCCTCACCATGCTATCGACCCCATTTTGGCGGCTTCCAATGTAGTTGTTAGCTTACAACAAATTGTTTCTCGCGAGGTTGATCCCGTAGACTCCCAGGTAAAAGCTTACAACTCATGATTGTTTGCACCATTGTTTGATTCTGTCATTGCCAAAGAGTATTGTGGCTGTTTGAGGAAAACATTGTAAGGGACCATACCGCCACATTATTTGTTTACAATGATTTTTGAATATGATGAAAACCTGAGGCCTAAATGCCTTCCTAACATAAATAATATCCTCACAGGTTGTGACAGTAGGAAAGTTTCAAGGAGGTGGTGCATTCAATGTTATTCCAGACTCCGTCACAATTGGTGGCACCTTCCGAGCTTTTTCGAGAGAAAGCTTCACGCATCTGAGACACCGTATTGAGCAGGTCTGTTACAAAGAATAAGTTCATAATGAACTCTATTTCGTCCACATCATAAATAGTTTGTCTCAGGATACATATTATATTTATCTTGTTTTAGTTATCATTGAGATCTTGCTAGGCTCTATGGAAATTTCGGTTATGCAGGTTATCACGGGACAAGCTGTTGTGCATAGATGCAACGCAACAGTCAATTTCCTTGAAGAAGAGAAGCCTTTCATCCCTCCAACTATAAACAATGGTGGCTTGCATGACCATTTTCAAAGTGTCGCTGGGAGGTTACTTGATGTTGATAAAGTTAAGGACCAACAACCAATGTTGGGATCAGAAGACTTCGCCTTCTATCAAGCGGCTTTGCCTGGATACATCTTCCTCCTCGGAATGGAGGATGTCTCAGTTGAACGTCTTCCGTCGGGGCACTCACCCTATTACAAAGTCAACGAAGATGCACTTCCTTATGGTGCTGCACTTCACGCCTCGTTGGCTTCTAGGTATCTTGTCAAGCTTCATCAGGAGGTACCGGTAGTAGAGAGGAAAATTCATGATGAATTATAAGCAAATATTATTTAGAAAAAGATATATAATTGATGCCACGAGGTTGTGGGGTTGGGACATTGGGTCGGACCCATCTGTTGTAGATGAATTATCATTTAAATTATTAATAAATTATAATTCCTTAGCCCTTTGTGTTTGAATCTTTAAATACGGTGATCTTTGTGTGGCGAATCTTTAGCTATAAGTCACTCATTATGTTATAAAACATAATAAGATTAATACTGAATAGTTGTCAAAAAGAAGAACATAATACAGGTGATAAGATGAAGGTTATGTTACTCATTTAAAGTAAGTTGAATATGATAAATATCTATTGACCACATGGTTGTCTCTAATAATTGAATGTGCATAATCACTTTTGACTATCTCAAAAGTCAATTCAAACATCCTCCAAAAAAAAGTCAATTCAAGCATGCATTTATTTTTGTTCCAAATTATTATTACTATAAAAAATATACTATTAATTTACCAAAAAAATATTCCAACAGTACTGTCCCATTGCATGTATAACATCTAGCGAGTTGTGAGTATTTTGTTGTTCCATTTAGTTTAGCTTCTTTTTCATTTCTCCAACACTTTGAAAGCATTCATGGATTTCTTCAAATGTGTCAAGTTGTTCATCGTCATTTTCATTTCCTTTTTATCTGCTACACCAATCTTCTCAGACTCTTCCTCCAGTTCAAATGCAATCCCCAATTTCCTGGAATTAGCCAAGGAACCTCAAGTTTTTGATTGGATGGTTGATATAAGGAGGAAGATTCATGAGAATCCTGAACTTGGTTATGAAGAATTTGAGACCAGTAAGCTTATAAGAACAAAATTGGATGAATTAGGTGTTACATACAAACATCCAGTTGCAGTGACAGGTGTTATTGGTTACATAGGAACTGGTCTTCCTCCTTTTGTTGCTCTTAGAGCTGAGATGGATGCTCTTCTTATGCAGGTACGTAGGTCCACATTTTTACTTTCTGAATGTTTTGGTTTCCAATTATTATTACTTTCCACATGCATGCAATTTTTTATTTTATTTTGATGAAAAACAAAAATGAAAAATTTCTCACTCCAAGTTCAATCTTCTTATTTTTATTTTTGCAACTTTTTGTATTGTTGTTGTATTTTTTTTAAAGGATATATATTGTTTCACTCCAAATCCGTTGATGATTTTTTGTTGTTGTTAACTTCAGGAATTGGTGGAGTGGGAGCATAAGAGTAAAGTACCTGGAAAGATGCATGCATGTGGTCATGATGCTCATGTTGCTATGCTTCTAGGTGCTGCTAAGATTCTCAAGGAGCATGAAAAAGAGTTACAGGTATGGT
>Ga0228710_1002481_pt1 | contig 29106 bp, 14 predicted proteins | sample MedpolnodulmetaG_FD_177995 | JGI IMG/M metagenome (GOLD analysis project Ga0228710, IMG submission 177995) | Root nodule microbial communities from Medicago polymorpha collected in Santa Monica, California, United States - pink nodules | ecosystem: Host-associated > Plants > Roots > Nodule...
TTTTTTTTTTATTTTTTTTTTTTTTTTTTTATATATAATAAATTTTTTTTTTTTCTTTCGTTTTTTTTTTTTTTTTTTTTTTTTTACGTTAAAGACAATTTAATTAACGAATGTCTGGCAAATCAAAATACTGCAGAAATATAAGAAGGCGTTTTTTCGATCCATATGCAATCTAAATTTTTAAGAGCATATTTAGCTAAATAATAAGGAGTTTGATTGTCTTCATATGCCTAACATGCAACAAAATTTAAACTACAAAAAACACCCTTAAAACTAATACAATCTCGAATAATAGAGTCAACATAGTTGGGAGATTGTTGGTGAACATTCAACGCTAAAATCACATTAGAAGCATCTGATTTTACTATAAGATTCAGAAAAGACATGTCTTTCATAAATTTCAAACCGTTCTGCATAGCTAAAGCTTATGCAACCTCTGAGTCTGGTAATAAAAAGACTTTTCAGGAACTAGCACCAACAACAACACCTTCATTATCTCTCACCACAATATCAACATCCCACTTATCACCCTCTATCAAACAAACTGCATCAACATTAAGCTTATAGAAACTATTAAAGGGAGGTGTCCAATGAACATCGGATATCGGCAAAACTGGACCTCCACTTAATGTCTCAGTCAACACCGTGCTAGCACTCTTAAAATTCACTATAGATCTTTGTGCCTTTTGAACAGTGGCAGCCACATCAACATCTTCTCTTTCAAAACATTTCTTATTTCTAGCACACCATATCTTATAACACATGGCCAAAATATGGACTATAATATCCTCATCGACATCAATAATATTTTCCTCCAACCACTTATGAAGAGGTACGTAACTGGAATCATGCAAATTAAATACCACACCTAAAGAGGACGCAAATCATATATGCTTTGACCAATGACACTCCATATAGAGGTGTGAAAATGTCTTGTTATGTTGCCCACAAAGAACACACAGTGGATCGCTACTTATTCCATTTTTTAAAAGTTTATTTTTTACTCGTAATTTTTCATGTAGAATCCTCCAAGAAAAGTGGATGTGTCTTGGAATAATTTTTATTTTCCATAATTTTTTCCAGACCTGATGATTATTGTCATGCATTGAGCTATATGAGTCATCTGCTTCACGACTTGCCTTTAAAAAATGGTATAAACTCTTCACATAAAAAGAAGCTGACTGTGAAGCACCCCACACGAATTTATCTTGCAATTGAGAGAAATAAATTGATAATTGAAGAATTTATTGAACCTTAAAAGAGAGAAAAATTATACTCGTTTAATATAATTTTGTTTATAAAAAAATGTGACTAAAGAATCACGAGTGTGAGATTTAGTTTCTCATTAAGTCTCCATATTTTCTCTCTATTATTTCCAATCTTCCTCTTCCTATCTCTTAGCACAATTGAGTGTACAAGAAAATCATTTGTCCTTAAAAAACAAAGAAAATCATTTGTGAGAGTTCTCTTCGTCCAACATTTATTTTGAAACAAATTTTTTTTAACTAAATTCACATTCATTTTATTCAAGCAAAAGCATAAACTAATTTTTCTTTTTAAGAAATCAAAATGAATTATATTAACAACGAGCTATCCCTCCAGCACAAGGTGTGTCGAAAAGAATAGCTCAAAGATTACAACGAGAGTTCAAACAACAAGAAAACATAAATTAAGCATCACCCAAGCAAAACAAAAGGTTTTGGCACCAATCAAGAAACTGATATGGGAAAGTTGTAAATTTTGCCTTATGCCACACAAAAAAAAAGCATAAACTAGTTATTACTTTCTCTGTCTCAATTTAATTGTAACTTTAACATTTTTTATTTTTCTTAAAATTATTGTCACTTTAAAATATCAATATAATATTTATTAGTTTTCCTCAATAATATAATTTTATTTATTGAATTTTATCTCATTTAACTGCTCAACTAATTGCAATTAATAAATGAGTTTTAATAAATTATACCCTTGAAATAATACATCTAACTAATCATTTTGCTAAGAATCGTGCACGAAATGACAATTACTCCCTCCGTCCTTTTTTATAAGAATAGTTTAAAAAAATCGCGGGTATTAAGAAAAGTGTTTGAAGTAATAAATCTGTCATAAATTTGTTACTATTACCAAATTACCTTTTATCTAAAAAAATCATGGGTAATAAGAAAAGTGTTTAAAGTAATAAATGTTAACGTTTTATATTTCAAGGTATATTGATAATATTAATGAAGATATATTTAGAAAAAGAATAATAAATACATCTAAAATTTTGTAGATAGTCTTATAACTTTTTTGGCTAAATTACGTTGTAGGTCCTTTAAGTTTGAGGTTTGTAACAGATTCGTCCTTTAAGTTATTTTGGTTACACATGTCTTTTAAGATTGAGGTTTGTAACAGATTGGTCATTTAAGTTATTTTGATCACACATTAGTCTCTTAAGTTTGTAAATATTTTCAATTTAGTCATTCTACCACATCATCGTTTTTGTAATATTTGTTTAAGAGAATGACTAAATTGAAAATGTTTACAAACTTAAAAGGACTAATATGTGATCAAAATAACTTAAAGACTAATCTGTTATAAACCTCAAATTTAAAGGACAAATGTGTAATTAAAATAATTTAAAAGACCAATCTATAACAAACTTCAAACTTGAAAGACCTCTGGTGTAATTTAGCCAAACTTTTTTTCTATAGTCTTATAAGATTGGTCCCTCAAAAAATAGTCTTATAAGATTGGATGAAGAGAGTAAAATGAGATGGGAGAGGATATGTGCCAAACAATTACTGCAATTCAGTCTGCCAAATAGCAAAAGTTTGAATTTGAATGGGTACCAAAACATGGTAGGCCCTAAACTATATTTGACATTATTAAGTCGGTGGCGTGATTATAGAACACTGAACACCTATGCTAAAATCAACTAGCTTTGATGAAACACAGTATTGTCGGCAACCGTCTAATTATGATGCATAGTTTTGATTTATTAAAAACACTAAGAAGTGATTTTAGAAAATAAAATGGACTAATAATTTTTAGTGAAAAAGGTAATTTAACATAATAAAAAAAGGATAAGCATGTAGTGTTTTATTAATTTTTATAAATACAGTGATGTTTTTACAGATGCTCATATTAAATTTTTCCGATAGTGTTTTAAACATCTTAGGATCTGTTTGGAGTAGAATAATTATTTTGAATTTATACAAAATAACTTAAGAAAATAAATAAATTTTCATGTATCATTCATAGATTTATAAATGTTGTTTATGAAAAAACAGTTTATAAATATAAGTTAATAGTAACATTTGTAGTTTTTTTGTCATGCTAAGCGATATTTAATGAAACTAAAAGAAAATTTTAAATCAAAAAGGATAATTATTGAATTTTTAATGCATTGACTACACAATCTTTTATGCAAAATATTACTCCCTCGGTCTTAAGTATAAGAGAAGAATATTTCTTAGGTTCATTGAATAATTAATATATTTAGACTATAGGATGAACTAAATACATCACTTATTTAATGTATTTGAAAAAAATCTACTCTTATATTTAGAACTGGAGGGAGTACAGTTTTTTTTTTTATTATAAATTAATATAAAAGGAGTATTTGATTCTTTAATCAGTATCCCAAAGCATCGGTTAACATTTTTTCTTTTTATCACCATTGGAATTTTTAAATATAAAATTCTAGATTGCATTAATTTGTTCCGTGACTTTTGTATTAACTATTAAGAAATGTTAGTTGGAGTTTAAGTGGGCTAAGACTTTATTGCCTTAACTCAAAAAAAGACTTGATTGCCATCGTGTTATGTTAACTAAAAACATAAAAGAATTGTGTATTTGAATGAAAAATTAAAGAATAATTTGATCAACATGAGTGTTATGGATACTTTCTTTCTAAGATTATCTACAAGAGAACACCCTATTTTGGGTGCTTAAGTGTGTCATCATTAGCGGATCTTAGTATAGACCTATGGAAGCCATGACATCCCCTAGGTTTTCAATATATACTCTATTAGTCATGTTATGTCTATTGGCTTTCGGCTGTTGCAGTGGAAAGGTAGTCTAAGAATCTCTCAATCATTGGTCATGAGTTCGACACTCACACAATCTACTTTATACATATTACTCTTATATTTTTACATATTTTATTAAAAAAAACATGTTTGTGGGGATTCGGACCTGCACCCATTTAAACCACTAGGTTAGGTGATGATTTTTTCTAATTCTTGAAACGGTTTAATAGATATTTCACAGTGGTGGTTTGGCATCCCCAACAAATTTATTCAAGATCCACCATTGCGCGTCATGCATGTACATATCATCTATTTTATAATCTTTAATGGTATTATTTAATAAACACTCAATCTCTTCAACCTGTTACATCAGAAAAAAGTTACTAAATATGTACTATTAATAACTCAATCTCATTGTATTTCAACAAACGTTTATTGTCGTGGTCACGAGTTCGACACACACCATCTACTTTTTACATATTTCTCTTATATTTTTACATATTTTATTAAAAAAAAAACCATGTATGTGGGGATTCGAACCTACAACCATTTAAACCACTAGGTTAGGTGATGATTTTTTCTAATTCTTGAAACGATTTTATATATATTTCATAATGGTGGTTTGGCATCCCTAACCAATTTATTCAAGATCTGCCATTGTCCGTCATGCATGTACACATCATCTATTTTATAATCTTTAGTGGTATTACTTAATAAACACTCAATCTCTCCAACCTGTTACCTCAGAAAAAAGTTTTGAAATATGTACTATTAATAACTCAATGTCATTGTATTTCAACAAACATTTATTGATTTGTGTACAATTTATTAAGTATGACCCATAAAAATTAAATAGAGAAAGGGTGCTTACATAACCACCATTTTCTATATGCACCAAACATATTCTCTCCACAATGGCGATGCTTATTAATTTCCGTGCTAAATAGGTGAAGCACCCACCATTGTAGATGCTCTAACACTCTTTTAATGATGATTCTTTTATTGGGTAGAATCTATGTGGGTATCACACTATAAAAATGGATCTCACATAAAGTGATGAGACTCACGTATCTTTCACCAAATATGAAAGTGAGTGTTAGAGAATATTAAAAATAGAGTTTTCCTAACGTTTCTTGTATTCTAAAATATCAATTAAATGATGGAAATCGTAATTGGCAGGAATATCTAATTTTAGATAGTATATTGAATATTTAATCATTTGCTTTTAAATCATTATGTGTCCTCGTGAGCTTAACTCCGTTGATATGAACAATGCATAATATATGTAAGGTCTGCGGTTCAAACCCCAACCATCTCAAAAAAAAAAACAAAAACATCATGCATGTTTCAATCCTTCGAGCCAAGTAGAACTACAATAAATTGATAGTTTCCTCTCACAAGTTAGATTTGAACTCATTGCCTGTATTTAAGTTGGAAGAGATTCCTTACAATATCATACAAGTGTTCTTAAAATATATATAATAAAAAAATTTGTTTTGCTTTTAGTCCGTGTAAAGTTTTGTTTTGGTTTTTAGTCATCCTTATTTATTAATTTTGTTAGGTCTGCAGCAACTTAACCTAATAATTTCCCTCCAAAAGGTTGCATTAGGTTAGGAACAATTTAACCTAACAAATTCCATCTAAAATGCAGCGCACCAATTTAACCTAACAAATTCCCTCTAAAGTGCAGCAATCCTTAATATTTCTCCTCATTGATGAGTTTTTCATTCCTATCATGTTGTGTCATCGTTTGTATATATCTATTATTTTTGTAGACGTTTTTTTTGACAAGTTGTTGTACACTTATTTAATACGTTTACAAACAAAATACCCTAATTTCCATGCAAACTCGACTATATATAGCAAACCCTATACCGTGTTTCTCTAAATAAAAAAAAACCATAAACCGTGGTAAATTACATAAATAGCAGAAGAATCATATATTTTGATTTTTGCAAATGGAAGGACGAGACCTTACAACCTTCCTCTCATACCACTGCTTAACTGGTATTTTAATTTAACATGCATTTTATCGATATGCATATTTTTTTGAGAATTGGAATATCCTTTTTGCGTTTTTTGTTTTTAGTTTGAGATGTTTACACCAATTTTGGCAGTCTTCCTATTTAGCTTTGTCGCAATTTCTTGGTCTATTATCTAAGGATTCAAACTGTTTCGTGTAAAATAGGGGCACCAATTCATAATCGTTTTATTTGCAATGATTATTAATAAGAGTCAAGGTTGACCACCGAAAATATTGATATATACCTCTCAACGTTGTGTTTGCACATGTTTTGTTATACGTTGTGTCAAGGATTATTTTAAGAGCAGAGATGAAGATATTAGTCATCAATAAAGACGATGACGATACTAATGTAACGTCAATTATGGTATTTAAAGAAGTCTTCTATAATTTACAATAACTATCACTATATATCGTATTATATATTAAAAAAAAGTGACCCCTAACATGTTATGATTGATGAGGATCAATTTTTTTTAATACAAGAAATGATATGGATCAATGTTTATTACTTTATTACATTAAAGTGAATTTCTGTTGAGGGAATTAAAATAAATCTTGTATTATCTTTATATATTTATGTCGGTACTTTTAGTCGAAAGGACCAGTGCATCGCACAGATCGACGGTCTAGTTGAAAAAATATCTCTACATTCTGTTCCAGTCGTTGTTTACGTATTGGTTATTGTAATTTTTTTTAGGGGAGTTATTGTAATTTTTATTAACAAAAATAAAACTAAGCAAATTTATTAGAGGAGTGTTATTGTTATATGTTTAAACACATTTTTTTAATAGTCTCCAATTAGAGTGGACAAGTAAAACATGAGCGATTTTAAGTTCACACTCTATATTTTTATTTTTTAAAGAAATTCACACTCTTTTGTTTTGTGTACAATAAGTTAAAGTTGTTTTTTGAACAATAAATTACAGTTCAATCTTGTTAATATATTTTTTTACAAAATAAATATAATATTACTTTGTTTCTATTTTTTAAATTGAGAAAATTATTATTAATAACATAACATTAATGATTATCTTACAACTGTTTCATTTTAATAAAATTCGGAATAATAAAGAGGTCATGTTAGACTTTTTTTTATAAACTGTCAGTAAACAGATCCATTTAGAGTGTGTTTTTTTATTAAAGATAATAATTTATTGTTTGTTATGTATACCACATAAAAAATTAAATTATTAAATAATAGAGAAATACTACAAAGAGTATGTTTTATGGACAAAATAATTTGACACTTGATATACAAATAGAGGTGTAAGAAGTTTAAGTTCATATGAATTCTCATACTTAACAAATTCAAAGATATAAAAGTTTGTAAGAATTTCTCCAAGTGTTTGTGCGCTGTGTAATTTGACAAAGTAAGGGCCCTTGTAAAACGACACAATTCTTGTTATATTTCTTCAATTGTTCAGGTCCTTATATAGGAGAAAATTAGAGAGTCGTTGAAGAAGTAACAACGCATCAAATAAGTCCTTGAGAAGCTTGATCATAGTTGTTGAATCTTTTTATCCAATGGATAATGTCGTTGAATAGTCATTCAGAATTTATTTGTTTCTAATAGAATGATCTGTTATATTCTCTTTGTCCTTGAGTTTCTTCGTTTGTTTCAGCACATGGTCAGAAGAAGACAAACTGTACAACTATGAGTCTGATAGTGACAATCCTTTAGAAGACAAAAAACTGGTTCAGAGTCTTCAACTTCTAACATCACCTTCAGATGCTTTATTCTTCAAAGTCTTCAATACTTTAGATGCTCCATTCCTTCGATGCTTCTAAAATTTCTTTTCTGATCAAAATGTTGACTTTCTAGTTGCTCTTTCTTCAGATCTTGTTTCAACTTTCAAGTCTTATAAACTTCTTTTTTGCTTCAGATGCGCTCTTATGTGTTCATGGTCTTAATGTTTCAAAACTAAAACTTTATTTAAGAATCAAAATTTAATTCTATAGTCTTGCACACTTGAACACACTTTAGAATATCTAATTATTCTTTAATACTTTGTTATCATCAAAACTTTAAAGACTTGTACAAAACCCATTTTTGTTCGACAAATGATACAGAGAGACACATACTTTTTTTTAATTAAACATTTTAATCCCAATCATTAAATCTTAATCTAAAGGTTGAAATCCACTCTTTTATTCTAACATAAAAATATCGTTCACAATATATATATATATATATATGAGAAATCTTCTAAAAGACTATAAACATATACAAAGAACGAGTACACGAAGTACTCAAGCCACATGATAACAAAATCAAAGGATCCCTTCCACAGTAAAACAAGAGGGTGAACTAAAACAACACCATAAATCCATCTAATCTTATATCAAAATGACCTAATCACAATCGAACAAGAGAAAGACTAGGAATAGAACCCTGCAGTCAACAACCCCTATTTAAATCCACCACGTGACACTATTAGTGCAAAGACATAATAGATTCATGATCGCACTCATAAAAGAAAAATGTGTGACCAAAATGTTTTCATAATACCCACTTCCAAAAGGTAAATTTAACCATATCCACAAACTGAAACACAAAAGTCTCATGCCTAAAAAAGATGCGAGCATTTCAGGATCTCTATAAGGACCACACAATAGTTTGTCAGACTAATAAGAAACTTAACCTCTCTTTTTCCCCCATCTAAGTATAAATAATAGAACGAAGACTCACTAAATATGAAGATAAAATAGACTCCCATTTCAACCACTTAAGCCCCTGATACCACACATGTATAATAAAAAGGTGAAAACCAACTCTATATGGTCATTACAGAAAACACAAAAATACGCCCAAGATCAACTATAATCCCCTTTGAAAAGATATTTTAACTAGTCGAAATCCTATCCTGAAGCAGCTCAAAGAGAGAACCTTTCCCTTGAGAGGAGACCAAGACTCTCACACCCTTGAAAGAAGTTGCACAATTTCTTATGACCATTCATCTACCTCACCAGCTCTCATATGAACGAACTAATAAGCTGACCTCACCGAATAAATAATAGATGAATCATTGTTCCTTACCCAAAAGTCTACACCTACTAAAAAGACCACACACTTTAAATCCTTAAGCAACTCTTCCAAAGTCACAAGCTCTGACTCAAAAAGATCTCTCATCAATTTAAGGTCCCAAACCCACTTGGATCAATCTCTCACAGCTGTATCAATTATTTTAGCTTCTTTCTAAATAAAAACCTAAAACAATCTAGAGATACGAATCTTATAAGGAATATCACTCAACCATGGATCATTCCAAAAATGTGTAGACTGACCACTCAATCTAGGAATATCACTTGAAGGCACTAACATAAATAATCAGTAGGCTCTGTTTGGCCTCTTTCTAATAAAGATATCTCATAAACCCACCGTCTTCCTGCTAGGATGATCCCACTGAGACTCTTTTGCATATTTGGATCTAATTATATCTTTCGACAAAGCCTCGCCTCCCATGATCAACCTCCAACGCCACTTCCACATAAGGGCAAGATTAACTAATCTTAGATCTATAATACCTAACCCTCCTTTACTCTTTGGCTTACAAACATCTATTCATCAGACCAAAAGAATTTTTCTCGCCCTTTTAGACCCTCCCCATAAAAAGAGACATCAATTCTTTCACAATTTGTCTCAAAACACAATTTGGCATTTTCAGAAAGAAAAGAAAACAAAATCGGGATATAGTTATGGTCCGAGTTTAAAAGAATTATCCTCCCATCCAAACTGACAAACCTATTACTCCTTGAGCTCAAACAAGTTACTATTGAATCCAATAAAGGTTTCCAAGTAGACACTTTTGATAATTATCCCTAACCGGAAGACCGAGATACTTGAACGGAATCGAGCCAATACTACAATGGAGAAAATTTGTGGCTAGACCGAGGAAAAACGCATCAATACTAACTCCCATGATACAACTCTTAGCAAAATTAACTCGAAAACCTGAGGAAAGCTCGAAACACCTACCTTAAGATAGTCTTAATGGTCCAAAGATTCTTCACTGAAATCAAAGTTTAATAGTAAGTTAAACTTCAAGTCTTACCATAAAAATGCAATTATCTTAAAACTTTTGAAAATCATTGAAAATTTACTCAATTAAAAAGATAAATTTTTTCTTCTTAAAGATCCCTGCAATGATAATCATCATTTAAAAAATGGTGAATAGTGTTTTACTCCTATGTAATATATACAATTTTCGGTTTTCCACCTTGTAAAATTCATTTTAGATTTCGTCTTTATTATTTGAAGATTTATGGTTTCGGACCTTAATGAATTCTGACCGTATAAAATCGATAATATGACAGGGAGGTAAACCAAAATTTGCTCAAATTAACATATAAGGTAAACAGGAATCTGCTCAAATTACAAAGAGATAAACCGAAATTTGCCATAAAAGTTCAAAACCTAAAAATCTTTAAATTAAAGGACAAAAACTAAAGAAAAAAATTATTGGATGAAAAACCAAAAATAATTTATATCACAGAACGTAAAACACTATTAACTTTTTTTAAGGAAAAAAAACAAGTAAAGAGTAAAAGAAGGACAAGAGAAGAACACAAGAGAATTTATAACGGGTCCCATAAATATTATCACCAAATCTAACTGCAACCGTAGTAATAAATTAAAATCAAATGATAATGAGACAAGTGTCCAATAATTGTAGACAATTGTACCATACCTCATTTAATACAGCCTACAACTACCACCAATACCGACAGAGCTATATGCACTACGCCTACGCCAACGCCATCACTCTGCTCATCTTCCCATCTTCTCTAAATTCCAATTCCCACCTCAACTTTTTTTTCTATATAAACCCCCACACTCTTACACTTCATACTCACCAATCAAACAAACCAAGAAAAACAAAGACACATTTCTCTTTACAAAGAAAAACAATGGCAAGCATGAAGGTAGCATGTGTTATTTTGATGATGTGCATGATTGTTGCACCTATGGCTGATGCTGCAATCTCATGTGGACAAGTAACTGGTGATCTTGCTGCATGCATTCCATATCTTAGAGGTGGTTCTGCAGCTCCAACTACAGCATGCTGTAATGGAGTCAGGGCACTTAACAACGCCGCCAAAACCACGCCTGACCGTCAGGCTGCTTGCAACTGCTTGAAACAAGCAGCTGGTGCAATTTCTGGTTTGAACAATGGCGCAGCTGCTGCTCTCCCCGGCAAATGTGGTGTTAGCATTCCATACAAGATCAGTACCTCCACCAACTGTGCTACGTATGTGTTATAACTTTCACTATTTTTTTATGTCATATATTTAAGAAACGCTGTATAAAGAGGTCTAGGTTGCAAATCTTGACTTTTAAAATAAATATACTATTAAAGTTTAGAAAAATTTAAGCAACTCTATTTAAGCATCAGCAGGGCCGTTTCTGAGATTTTGGTGGCTTAGGGCGAACCTACAATTTGGGTCTTATCTAATAAATATATATAAACATCAAACTTAATAAAAAAACTAAGAAAACTCTTAAAAAAAATTGAGGCTCAAATTTCTTACATATTTTTTGGGGTCTAGGGCGGTCGTCCTGTTGTCCGGCCTCAGATACGGCCGGCCCTGAGCATCACAATAATACATACAAAAAATATTAACATAATAGACTAATTGGCCAAATTTTAGAAGTAAGAAAAAGTTAGTTATTTTGATAACATGTGAAATTCTTAAGAGCTAGTTCATTCTTTATTTAGTAAAATTATAATATTTTTAGAGGATGTTTTTATATTTTTTTAAATAAACATTTTTGTGAATTTTTTGGAATTTACTTTATAATTTTTTTTTTTGTTTTGGAATTTTTGTAGAATTAATTAGTCGCTACTGATCTACTACTTCTTTATTGGTTATTTATTTTTGGTGTATTATTGGTTAATATTCAAGTCGGTCGTAAAGTGGAAATTAATTATTGACTAGATTTTTTTTCCTTTGGTTATATTTACAGCATCAGGGCTTGAAGATAATGTTGCAGCTCCAAAGTTATATGGAAACTTCTCACTAGTATATGAGAGTGCCATTTAATGCTTTTAAGAATAATAATGAGACTGATGGAGGCTCATCTTATGTGTGGCCCTATCCTTCTTATACCAGACTGTATTGGATTGTCTTACTCTGCATGTGTTGTTTTATGAGTTACTTAGTGAAATATTTTGGGTTTTTACCTGGTTATGTCATTACTCTTATTTTAATTTGAGTTTCTTAATTTATGAGTATTCACGTTATTAATTAGATGAAAAAGAATGAAAGTGTTTTATTCTAGAGAAGTAATTGTTCAAGATCTATCTACTAATACATCAAAGGAAAATGAAATTGGAGACAGCATAAAAAACTTAATTGAAAATGTTACAAAGACCATCTTTAGCTTTAGTCATTGCTTCCTTAATAATTTGGAGCCAAGACAAAGGAAATAAAAATCGGGATGACTTAAAAAACTCAAACAAAAAGATTGACAAATAAAATCATGGCTTAAATGGAGTTTTTCCTTTTTATATTTCAAAACATTGCGATTTTGGCCCCTCTAATAAAAAAAATAAAATTTTTGTCCTTTATATATATAGAAATATGTTCTTACTCATCTCTGGCTCATTGTTATTTTTTCGGCCCCTCAAATCATTGTTATTTTTTTGTTAAGGTGTTAAACTCGCGACTTTTTAAAAGTTAAGAGATCACCAATGCATTTAAACTTAAAATCATCTCTGGCTTTAGAGATCTTGAGTAGATGAGTGTTTCATATCTCCATTGTTAGATGAATAATGTTCCACAAATTTATCATGCCTCCTAAATATATTAGACATGTCTTTTCTCTCACTCTTTCCTTCGTCTTTCTCATCTCCCTCTTAAACGTGCTAAAACCTTTCTTCATTCTCCTCAAACACTTCTTAATGTGTACTAACAGAAATCATGAGGATCTATATGAAGTTACATAAATTAATGTGTTACCAAATTTTTACAATAAGCTTCATTTTTCTTGTGTTTCCCAATTCTTTCAACACAAATTTAATTAATTGGACAATAATTCTCATTGAAAGGTAAATTTTATTTGAGGTGAAATTCATCGATGTTAACTGAACTGAAAATCAATAATCTAAAACAACATAACCCCAAATGTTCAATTGTTGATTTCCATGAACCACTTAAAGATGGCAATAAATATTTAATGTAGTTTTTGGGTTGATTTATCTTCTTTGTGTTTACAATGGTTCCCCTTTTTAGGGAAAAAAAGGGAGAAAAAATGGAATAGTCTTTTAGATCTGGGGATGGGATGAAGATCCTATTTCCATGTGAAGTTGTTTTCCCCTACCTTCATGTCACCAAAATTATAACAAATTGAATCAATGACTAATGTGTAATCAAGATGATTAAAATTATATTTACAGGTTGAACAGATAATATTAAATCAAAATTGTTAAATAAATCAATTTGTTAAACATCAATCACATCAACATAATTACTAATCAAGCACATATAAAATCATCACAATTCAATTTAATTTTGCAAGAAAAATAAAAGAGAGAGTTGCGAGAGAGATGACATTGTGATTTTAGTGGTTCGGTCCAATCCTCCTCGCTATGGATTTAATCCACACTCGATGAATAAATCCATCAGAATTATTGTCTTCCACTATAAATGATGCACAAAGTGCTTATGAGTTTATAGAGGCAATTACCTACCAAAAGTCTAGGTTATAAATCTTGAACTAAACTCCCTAACAAAATCCCAATCCTTGAGACTTGAACACAAATCCTTCAATATTCAACGATCTTGCAGTTTCTTTGGCTATTTATCTCAAGATACCTAACACCCTCAAACCCCGATACAATATTTAATAATAAATTCAACTGATAATCACAAAGGTTCGAGATATTACTTAATCATTAAAATCAATTAACCAAACATTTAAACACATCAAACATGCAAATAATTAATAAAACCATTAAAAATAATAATATCTTAAAAATCGGGTCGTTACACCTTCAACTTTAAGATTTTCCATCAAATTTCTTGGGATTTCTTAGAATCCTTCTTCATTTCCAAAGATTCACTATTAAAAACTTCTTCATTTTCAAATACCATTGGAGGACAAAAGAATTCTTCTTCATTTTACCTTTAAACCATTAATCCACTATTAAAATCAATGAATGAAACAATTCATACAATATCCTATTGTGTCCCTCTAACAAAGATTCAAAGCTCAAATGTGTTGCTTAGAAAGTATTTTCAAAGCGAGTATTTGAGAGTGTAGACAGAAGATGAAAATGTTTTCAATGTTTAAAAAAAAATGTGGGAAGATGTATTATTTGTTGGAGAGTTTTAGAAAAAATGAAAGTTGAGAAATGGTGAAGAACATTACGGGAATCGGTTCACTCATTTAGTGAATAGATTCACATGTTGAAAAACAAAATTTAGGTTCATATAAAGAATAATCTTATTGAGGTGAATAATGAATCGTTCATCATATGATATGGTGAAAAATGAATCGATTCATCTAATTGCGAATCAATTTGAAGCTTTGTATTTCAAAAATCTAATTTTCTATACATCGGATCGATTCATAATATTTTTTTTTATTAAGGTATGCTAATGTGATCCAAGTAATGATTTGGGACTAAAATAAGATTAGGACTAAAATCAATTTTTTGGGAACAATGGATAATAGAATTTGTTGATTCTCACGAACATAAATATCAAATGAGTTCGTTTAAACAAGGAGTTGAGGAAAAAGGTGAACACTCAAGTACTTTAAAGATTGATTAGATATGTATCTATCATCTAGTTTTTCAATGCCATATACTTCATTCGATCCTATTTATTAAAAACATTTGACTTTTTTGATTCATTGAATAAATGATGTATTTTATAGTATTGATTCATTTGACTTTTTCAATGCCAATATACGAGTACCAAACCAACCATGGGGGTACTAACAACTAACAAAATTATAATTTACAGATAGGAGTTAAATGGCCATAATTACACCAACTACCAGCCAATCATGATAGTGCACTCTACTCAATACTCATGGTCCATCCTTCTATGAATATACCAATTCATATCTTATCTTATATTCTCGTCTTTATTTTTTTTAGTTTGTTATTTGAGAATGTCAAAAATCTCATTTTTCTTATCTTATCTTTTATATAAACCCACAAACTCACTTTAAGCTCAGCAAACAAATTAACAAAGAAAAATATTCCAAACAAAGACATATTTTAATTTATGCTTTGATTTTTCCTTTATAGAAAACAATAGGCAGGGATGAAGATTGCATGTCTCGTTTTGGTGTTGTGCATTGTTGTTGCACCTATAGCAGAAGCTGATAGATTTGCCTTCATTATTTATACTCTTGATCCATGCTATCCTTTTCTTCTAGGTTCAATTTCAGTTGCTACGCCACATTGTTGTAAAGCAGTGAAGGAAGTTGATGATGACGCCGTCGACTATGATGATCGTCTAGAAACTTGTGACTGCTTGAGAGATATGGCTCTTTCTTTTAAGAAGGATTTGAATGTTAAAAATGGTGCTGCACTCTTTGCCTTATGTGGTATTCAAACACCCTACCAGATTACTCGCGATATCAACTGTACCAAGTATGTATACTTTCACTAATAATTAGTATTTTGAAGTGTTCCCGTGAGCTTAGCTAATTTTGTAAGGGATAATGTATAATTTATGCAGGGGTTGGAGTTTGAACCCCCAACACCTGACTTATTCACCTTTAAGATGAATTTCTCTAGCCGATAGACTACTTGGCAAAAAAAATTAGCATTTTGAAGTAGTAACACTTTTGGACCATAACATTGACCTATTAGTTGTTAGTCTTCATCATCATAAAATATAATCTATTTTGTCAAAAAATATATATTATCTATCCTCGTGAGCTTAACTCAGTTGCTATGGACAATCTATAATATATGCAATGTACAATGTTATAATCTATAGGCAAGTTATTTTAAAAATTCATGTTAAGTATAAAAGAAAGTTTAATCTCATTGATTTATTAATTGTTAGTCTATTTAAACTGAAATCACATTTCTTATTTAAAGATGTTCATATGAAATTGCATCAATACAAAAACATATTTCATCCTCGTGCGTTATGAGATTTTGAAACAAGGGATTTGGAAAACGGGAGAGATTTGTTGAATTTCTATCCGGTTGTGCTGCATATTATATTTTGTTTATTTTGGGTATGATGTTGAAGATAAAGATTGTTGATGATTATTTTTGGTGATTTCATTTTGATTGTTGTTGTTGATTTTTTTTCTGAGTAGGATTATTAAACGCGATGAAGATGATTATGATGAAGATGAGTAAGAAGATGAAGAAAAGAGGGAAAAATTAGATATCGATGGTTCATGGTAAGATATAATAGAGCTCACGATCCAACTATCTTCTTTTAAAAAAAAAGATCAAAGTGCTTAAGCTAAAAAATTAATAAAGTATATGGTGGACCACTTTTAATTTTAGCTTATTAAAGGTTTAAGTGTTAACGGAGAGGACCATAACATATAAAGGCAAGAAACTTAGGAGACCACTTTGAAACGTTATTTTAGTTAAGAGATCACTTTAAAATAAACAATTAAGTTAAGGGATCAATGAATCAATTAAGCCTAGAAAATTATAACTAATGAAATTTTTTTGAAGGCATGAATCATTATTATGTGCTCATAAAACATATTGCTAATTTGACAGAAAATATATTGGTTGAAGAAATCACTAGTTGCTATCAAGATCCCTATCAAATCCTTAAGAATGAATTTAGATAAAAATACCAATATTGCGATTAATCGGATATCATTTGATATATCAATGAGTTGCATTAAAATTAACGTCTTATGACTTTTATCAAATCTGTTATTTCTTGATATATTTTACTATTTTGATAAAATTTGGATTTGTTTTTTGGACAAATTCAGATTTTCTTTCATCTTTTTTTAAGGATAATTTAGATATATTATTTTTGTCCCTGAATATATAACTCCTTGACTAAATGATGGGAAATTAGAAAGTTGTTGGTAGTACTAAATTTGTTGATAGTTAATATCGTATCTACAAAGTTATGTTTTAATAGATATAATTAGTTTATGTTTCCCTCATTGTCTTTATTTTTGAGAGAAACTCTTCTATGGGCACAACCTTAAATGAAAAACATTTGAGCACTCACATCAAATAAAAAAAAATTAAATGAGAATAAAACTAGATTATGTTGATTGATGTGATTATATTATTTTTGTTTTAATTTTTCCATTTGATGTGAGTGCGCTCAAAAGTTTATCATCTGGGGTTGTGACCATGAAAGAATTTCCCTACCCGTGATTGTGTAAAGATACGCAAAATAAATAAGAATATACTAATAAATACTTCTTTCGTCCCTTAATAAGTGAGCCTCTTGTAAAAAATATTGTTTTAAAATAATTGACTCATTTCACTTTTCAATGCAATATTAATTACTTTTTTTCAATTATAACTTTCATTAATATTACTTTCATCACTTCTAATTCAATATATTTTACTTTGCATTTACGATAATAATAAATGCACTAATACTTGACAAGGGCAATTAAAATCATTTCTCTCTCTCCTTCACTGATACATTTTTCGTAATAAGTGTGAAATGAGAAAAAAAAGTCACTTAAATTAAGACGGAGGGAGTAACTAATTGTTGTGTAAAAAAAAAAAAAAACTAATTGTTGTAGTTGAAAATTCAAAGACAATCTTATAATAATGTATAAATATCTCGACTGCGAACCAATGTCGTAGAAACATTAGTTAACATTTTCCTTATTTAAGATTGAGTCACTATTTGGTAAAGAAAAAAAAAAGATTAAGTCTTTACTAACTACACTTTTATTGCCCCTAAAAAAACTCTACCTTTATAGTTTTCTTCTTACGCTGGATTTATTTTCAAAATTGAATATTAGTAATGAATTTTTACAACGGTAAATAGGAAATTTATTAATGACTTTTCTTATTGGTTATATTCACAGAATAAGGGTGTGGAAGTTGTGGCGGATGTTGGATCACTGAATATTGTCACCACTATATAGAGTGCTTTATTGCTGCTATTGATAATAAGAATGAAAGTGATGGAGGATCATCTTATATATGACCTCATCTTCTTATTTAAATTCGAGTTTCTGAATATTTATCATACTATCACATGTTATTTAAACTTGAGTTTCTGAATTTTTATTTTTATTTATTTTATAAAAAACTCGAGTTTCTGAATATTTATCATGATATGAACTAAAAATAATGAACCTGTTTAATTATTTTCCCATAAATGAAGAAAAAACTGAAAATAAAAAAGTCTAACTGTACTCGCTCTTTTTTATTTTTTTTTGTTTTTGTTTTGGAACATCCATATTCGAATGAAGGTTTAAGGAGTGCCCTAACTGTGTCAAGCATGTACTAGAAATCCATCTAATTTGCTTTTTCAAATTTTGCAAATGTTATGTCATCGATATATTATTTTATTTTGAAATTAATGAGTATTTTAAAATAGGGAATGATAGTTCTTGTTCCAAAACAATGTGTTGTAATGTTTTTATATTATTAAATGTCATATTTTTTATTTAATTATTTCTAATATCACTGTGACTTACATAAAATGCGTTTTGACACACAACCTGTGTAGAGCACACTCCTTGAGAGGAAAAAGATACATATATACGCACTTGCGTTTTCAACAGCGAGATACATAATTGAAGAGAAGTTTCATCCCTGTTTTCTAGTAGTGAGTGAAACTTTTTGTGATTTTTTTTTTGTTACAATGCTTTTTGGAAATGAGCAATCCACATATTTAGCTACTGTTGAAAGAAAAAAAAATCATAGAAAAAAGTTAAAATGCAAGAAGAGGAAAGTGTTAGATGTTGTAAATATTACTTATATTTCAAAAGTTCAAATATAAATATTACTTAGAATAACTGAAAAAATATTTTTAGTTGATCATAATTATTACTTGTGAAGTTTTTATTAGAAATTACTCAAGTTATTTCTTTTGACTGTTTCTATGTTAACAAACCATTCCTTTAATCTCTCTATGAGTCATCAAAGCATATAAACTGGTTTTCACCTTCTGTATAATAGGTTGGCATAATTTTAGCAACTATTTTGACTTCCTCTCCAAACGTGTTTATTAAGTTGGCTTAATAGTATCCCTTTTTTATGCTAAGAATTGGTTTTCCAAGTAGCAGTGCTGAGTACGTGTATATTCCACATGTTTATTGTGCTCAACGGTTAATTTGGAAAATAGCCTATATAATAATTGTTTTGAGGAGCACATTGACAGTACAGGAAAAAACCTGATAACACAACTCACGTACAAAACAAAATATATCACTTTCTCACTTCCTTATTCTTTATGGGTTACACTACCTGTCACATAAAATCTCTTGTCAGTTCTGAATACTCAGTTTGCCGGGAAGAGTCTGTTAAATCTTGGAAGGGTTGGCGTTTTACACGCGGAAAATCCTTGAGGACAGTGCGTTCAACATGTCTCAGATCTATCTCATTGTTTTCGTTTTGCAGGTCTTCGTAGCATTTTATACAACAATCTCAAGGATTTTCAAATGATTACTGAAGACAACTCCAACAGCGGCTCTCCAGTTCCGCCTCCCAAAAACGATGCTCCAAAAGATCAGCAACAAACTCTTGTTGTGCCGACCATCAACTATGCCAAACCATTTCCCGATGTTTCAAAGATCGAAGTCTTTGCTGGTCAAAACTTTCGAAGGTGGCAGGAGCGCGTCAGCTCAACACTTGACTTACACGGTGTCGCCTTAACCCTCACCAACTCTAAGCCATCGTCTTCATCAACACAAAAAGAAGTCGACACATGGGAACATGCAAATAGGGTATGTCGTCACACTATTATGACTACCTTATCTAACGAGTTATTCGATGTCTACTGTTCGTACAAGGAAGCGAAGGAAATATGGGCCATGGTTCTGAAATACACTGCTGAAACTGCTGGAAAGAAAAACTTCGTCATAGGCAACTACTACCGTTGGACGATGTTAGAAGAGAAAGATATTAAGGATCAAATCAATGAATATCACAAACTGATTGAAGAATTAAATGCTTAAAATATTCCTCTCCCAGACAAGTTTGTTGCTGGAATTCTCATTTAAAAATTTCCTGAATCATGGAACAATTACAAGAATCAGCTGAATCTCAAGCAGAAGCAGTTGCCGTTGGCAGATCTTATCACTTACGTCATCATAGAGGATACCAACCGAAAGGATAGCAGGGCTGCCAAGGCAAGGGCTTTAGCTTCCCAAGCAAATCTGATCCAGAACAACACTAATCAGAAAAAGAGGTATGACAACAAACCTAATCATAAACCTGGTCACAATAAAAATAATCACGTTTCCCGTGTTACTAATCCCACTTTCAAAAATAATGTGGAGGACACTGTTATGTATGTGGTAAGAAAGGTCACTATGCACCTCAGTGCAGATACCGAAAGAAGAATGAGAATCCTCCTGAAGCTAATTTGGCTGAAAGAGATGATGACATTATTGCTGCGGTCATTGCTGAAGCAAACATTGTGACTGATGTGAACAAATGGGTGGTAGACTCTGGAGCTACCCGACACATATGTGCTACTAAAGATGCATTCACCTCCTACACTACTGTGGGGGATGGAGAAGAACATGTTTACCTTGGTGACTCTCTGTTGGAACACTTGTTAAATCTAGTGAGAAAATTGGATAGAAAAATACAATGAAAGAACTAATGTGTGTGACTTAAAAATGTCCCACATTGGTGAGTCATACCAACTAGCAAGTGTTTATATAAGGGTAGAGTGACCTCCAAGGGTGTGCCCTTGGGGTACCCATTTTTGCAAACGGGTGAGCAATTAGAAAAACATATATATCACACATGCGACGCCGCCGCCGGGCCTAGGCTTGGGTCAAAATGATGTATATATTTTTTATCACTTGAAAATGTTAAATTAATTAATTAATTTAGTCATTATCTGAAAGCGCTACGCGTAAAATTGTTACAAACTCCCTATAAAAGGAGAGCTCCCCCCACTCATTCTTTACATTTGTCCCTTTCGGTTTCGAATAGAGAGGTTGCGTACCGTATTGACTGGTTTTAATCGAACGATTAAACCATATTTTGAGGTGTATATTTCGAACGATTATATACTGTGCAGTGTGTAATCGTAACAGTGATCTGGGCTGTTTTATCCTGGAGACGGCGTGGTTGTTAGTCTACCTTGCACAAATTTGGGTAGTTCCCCGAAACGTCTTAAAGAAAGCGACCTGGTCGTGACTCAACCCGGTAATTCCTTTGGTAGTAATTTCTGATTTTTAAAACACGAAAACAACACTCTCGAACTGCTGCTGTTTCAGGAAAAGGCAAAGTTATGTTGAAGCTCACATCAGGAAAGACCTTGGCTTTAAGTGATGTCTTACATGTGCCTAATATAAGGACCAATCTAATTTCAGTGGCTCTTTTGAGCAAGGGTGGGATTAAAGTGTCATTTGAGTCTGACAAGATCGTAATGACAAAAGATAATGTATTTGTGGGGAAAGGTTAATGTGACAAGGGTCTCTTTGTACTAAACATTGCTGAAGTTATGCATAATTAGCTAGGTTCCTTCTTTAGAAGGGTTAGGTTTTCTCTTGCTTATTAGTATGGCACCTAGAATAAACATTGCTGAAAAGCTTTGGTTCAGTCATGTCATTTCATTTTGTTAAATTGAATTTTGTTGTTTCATGTGTTACTCTTGTGAATTCATGTGTTACTCTTATGTGTTCTGCATGGTTTGTTTTGAGTGTTTTTAAAATTACTTTTCGATTTGAAAACCTATCAGATGTGATGCAGTTCTGTTTTTTTTTTTTTATTGTTTCAAATTCCATTAGCTTTCCTGTATATGGTATCTGTGTCTATCACTCTATCTATACAATATACATTGAGGTCTTGAGATATAATAATGAAATATGAAACAATGTCCTATATTATAGGTTCTGTATGTAATTGTTTATCAACCATTCAATTCCTTTTTATTAATTGGATCTATTATTGTTAAGGTTGCTTACTAATATTATAGTACTAAGATGAGGTGATCATTCTTATACTGTGTTAGTATCCTGTATGTTTCAACCTAAGAGACTAGAAATTCTTTATTAAATAGGAGAAATTATATTGTGTTATACACGTAGACTAATTAAGTTATAAAAGTAGTATTACTTGAGTTTAACCTTAATCATCATGTGTACTAGAAGTAGTGATACATATGTTAAAATGCAGATTTGTTAGATAAGAAATTTTTATGACAGCACTTGCCTAAAGGTCTTGAGATATGATATATGAGTGTTTATTTTTGTACTCTTTGGCTTTTTAATGATTGCATTTGATTTCATTAATTTATGACTATTATCATGTGCCAAGTTTTATAATTAGAATTCTATATTTTGAATATGCATGTTATGTAGATATCTGTGAAACCTGTTATACATGGTTAAAAATATATTGATGATAATGACTAGTGTTTGAGATTATATGTATATTGGATGAAACTACTTGTTTGCAATTACCTTCTCTTAGTCTGATGCGTGCAACTATATTTAGCATGTGTTTCTTATAATCATTTAGACAAAAGTCTTTGTAACTTAATTTTGCCCGAGTAGGCAAGATCATGATATACTTCCCATTGAGCTTGCAGTACAACTGACAATTTATGGTTCCTATTCATATCATCATTTCAAAACTAAAAGATGGCATACTGTCATGAATTCAACTTTGTTAACAGAAAGAAAGAAAAAAATAAAATTAAATGAACTTTAACGTGTTGGTTTGGAAGCCCTTAGGCTAATCCATTATGTCTCAATTAATGGAAAACCAGTTCCAAACATGCATTTGATCACAATGTTTGTTTTTGCACCGAAGCAAAGAAAGCATAGCTTAAGCATGACTTAGAATCATGTTAATTTGAGTTGAACGCAATGAGTAAAAATTTTACTCACTGCAGTGGTGTTGTCGCTTAGTAAAATATCTAAGCAGACCTGTATAAATATATAATGTATATTGAGTTCATGAGACTTATGTAAACAATGAGATTAATTGATCAAGAGACGTCTTAATTAGAGGTGGGAATGAGTCGGGCCGAGCCGGACTTTGCTTAAATAGGCTAGGCCTAGTTGAAAAAACTAAGGCCTAAGCCTTGGCCTTACCTGTCAAAGGCTTTATTTTAAGTCTGACCTGACCTTTTTAAAAGCATGGCCTGATCTATTAGCCTGTCTAAAAGCCTAGTTTATGTTACAAATTTCAAACAGAGTTTGTTCATCAAATTTTTTTCCTTTCAATTTGTGCAACATACTTAATGTAGAGATAAACATTAATTAGATGCAGATTAAACTAATGAAACACAATTGTATAATTTATAAATGGATAGAAACTCAAGAATAATCATGTCTGATAACAACAAAGATTTCAAACTTAATCTAATAATCATACTTGACCTTAGACATATCAGTAGCAAGCCTTAACAGTTCACACAAATATATATAAATATATCAGTAGCAAGCCATACAAAAAAAAACTAAAATAATAATAATTGTGGTATGAGAATTTGAAGGATTAGTAATTCTTTCTGATATATATAAATAATAAATATGGAAAAATGTAATATACTCGTATACGAGCCGGCCTGATAGGCTTGATAGGCTTTTTTATAAGCCTAAGCCTGACCTAATTAAATTAATAGCCTTTTTAAAAATCTCGAGCTTGACTCATTTATTAAACGAGCTCAGCCGAGCCAGACTTTTAGTAGGCCAAGCCATAGGTCCCTGACGAGCGGCCTCGCCTATTCCCACCCCTAGTCTTAATCAATATTTGTGAATTTAGTAGATCCGATAAAGCCCCTAGGGAGGAAAATAATATGTGACACATTGAGGGGAATCAGACTTGAGCTATTCGAAATTAATAAGTGATAGGAACCCAACCTTTATGATTGGAGATCCCTGGAATAAGATTCATATGGGTAATAACAAGTCACTTATTAGTTCTGCTAGCACCAAAAATTAGTTAATTAATTTTTGTTTTTTTGACTCTTTCCTATGGTGTGTGTGAGAAGTGCTAGACACTGCATTAAAGAGAGGATAAATATACGTAGCTTTTAATGAATTTCATATCCCTTATGGGCCGTGTATGATTTGCAGCATACACTTAATGAAATCACCTATGTGAGTGTCAAGTGAGGCCGCTTGTATGAGATATTGGCGAAATCTCTAGAGCACTCATGAAAAATCCAAGCACGCGCACAGCCTATTTGCGCACCACAGCGCCAACGACAAGAATTGTGGTGGTGTGATGCGGGTGATAGACCTCTAACATACACAAGTGTCTTTGGTTCATATAGCTAGCTACAACAAATTCATTGTGTGTTAAGTTTACCACTCTAGGACTGGTTCATATAGCTTGCTACACCAGTTTGATGCATCACATCCACGTGTTAACCCAGAAAGTCTTTAAATAATTTTCATTTAAACTTTTGAAATATGTGGGGGATTGTTGTAAATATTGCTTATATTTCAAAAGATCAAATATAAATATTACTTAGAATAAGTGAAAAAATATTTTTAGTTGATCATAATTATTAATTGTGAAATTTTTATTAGAAATTACTCAGGTTATTTCTTTTGACTGTTTCTATGCTAACAAACTATTCCTTTAATCTCTCTATGAGTCATCAAAGCGTAGAAATTTGTTTTCACCTTCTGGATAATAGGTTGGCATAATTTTAGCAACTATTTTGATTTCCTCTCAAAACGTGTTTATTAAGTTGGCTTAATAGTATCCCTTTTTTATGCTAAGAATTGGTTTTCCAAGTAGGAGTACTGAGTACGTGTATATTCCACATGTTTATTGTGTTCAACGGTTAATTTGGAAAATAGCCTATATAATAATATTTTTGAGGAGCACATTGACGATACAGGAAAAAACCTGATAACACAACTCACATACAAAACAAAATATATCACTTTCTCACTTCCTTTTTCTTTCTGGGTTACACTACTTGTCACATAAAATCTCTTGTCAGTTCTAAATCAGGGAAGGGTCTGTTAAATCTTGGAAGGGTTCCCGTTTTACACGCGGAAAATCCTTGAGAACAGTGTGTTCAGGACGTCTCATATCTATCTCATTGTTGTTTTTGTTTTGCAGGTCTACCATTACAAGAAAATCCATGATATGCTACCATAACTATGCTAGGAAATGCAATGGTAGTAAATATAAAAATAATTTGCTACCTTTCAACAGATATTAGCTTTATTTTTAATTTTTATTACTATCAAAAATCTTTTTTTTTAAGGGGTAAAAAAAATTTTGGTTTAGAAAAGAAAAACAAACCCATTATCTTAGAAACGCACATTGCGAATTCCAAGTTCGAACCTTTTCACCTTTAATCAAACTAGTAGTCAAATTTGTTTGAATTAGTATGAATTTCTTTGAATTGCAGTGAAAGTGAATTTGTCTATGTGAAACATGTGAAACATTCGACGAATTGTCACTTTTGTTTCTAGTTTAATTCATTCCTTTACAACCTAGATTTTGTCTTGGTGTTATTCAATGTTGAAATTCCTATGCTGTATCAAATTTTAGAGAACTATTCATTTAGGGCATGTTTGGATAAACAGCTTATTTTGAGCTTATAGCACAAGCACTTATCATGTTTAGCACTTATGTGTAAAGTTACATAAGCTATTTTTATAGCGAATGATGAAATAAATTTAAATTGTCTTTGTATATACTATAAGCTATTTTCGTAATTTACCTCAAGAGAACTTATGAAAATAAGCTGTTTTCAAAATTTCTCCCAAACAGTCTCATAAAATTATGCCAGTATATAATAAGCTCTGATAAGCTAATCCAAACAGGTCATTAATTTCTTATGGAATAATTTGCAGAGGCTAAAACATCAACTGCAGAGGCTAAAACATCAAATTCTAGCTTCCTTATAATTAATTCTAGGGGAAAATTTGAGGCTTAAATGGATTTGATCTGATAGTAGTGATGTTTGTTTAGGAGCTTGAGCAAAATTCATTGCAGAATGCATGCTTGTGAACTTGATGTTCATGCTACTTCGGGCTGGAAAGTTGCTCAATCAGGGCAAAGATACACTATTTTCTTAGATTATATTCGTCACTATTTGTTTGGTTACCCAACTAACACAATATGGCAGCACCTTAGTATTCATGTTAAATGTTTGACAAAATAGCCTGTGAAATAGTTTAGACAAGTTGACTTCTAACTCCTCGCAGAATCCCATCTTTTGTTTTATAAATGTGTTCCAAACTAGATTTCGGGTTTGGGGTTAACCATGGCCAGAAAGCCTTAAATGTAGGTATCTGTATCTCAACCCTGCTAGATAACTACTCATTCTTACCACAATCACATTGAATCTGGTGAGTCATTAGACTCTCTAGGCTTTGAACTCTCCACTTCACAGCTTTGGGCTTCCATAACGTGCTAATTAACGGATCATAACTTCGTCTAAAGTTGGTAATACTTGAACTCTACTTATCATCATTATGTGATACATGTGTGTTGGTTCGTTTTATTTTTGAAGTTATTATACTTTTTGTTTTTGACTTTTCAATTACAATGCGAAGAAACCAACCTGGGCGTCAGAGTCATATGGGATCTTCCTCTGCAATTGATTGCTTTTCCGTTCATCAAAGTCTCAGCGTTCACGTCAGCTTCATGAGGTAGTTTGCATTTCTCTACATTTTGTGACAGTTACATTTTATAGTTTCTTAAGTTTGTTGAAAAGACTGTTCCTATTGCTGTAATCCAAGATAGCAACACTGTAAGTCCTTTACTTAATGCATTGTTTGCATTGGATACTAAATGTCTGTCATCATACTTAACATTGAGATATGATCATAAACTAGTCCTTTGCGTATCTTGATTGAGAATCTCTGATTGTTATTCTTTGCATTTTCAGCGCGAGTTTTATCTTGAAGGAGAAGCCATGGTCTTGGCAGATGGAGGTGTTGTCTGCATTGATGAGTTTGATAAGATGAGACCAGAAGATAGGTGTGTAAACCATTTGTTGTTACTCTTTGGTAATTTATCACTGTTTGTTTTTATTGAACTTATGAAAATAAGCTGAAAAAAGTTTATGAGAGTTGTCAATATTTTTACTTAGTGGAGATAATTGAAAGTTAATATTTTCCCTATCTTTTGGAAGGAAGTAATAGCAGCTGAAACAACAAAAATGATACATGAAAATCTGGACTGGCTTATTCTGATGCTATTGAATCTTGATGCTGATATTGAAGTCAGAAACCACATGTAAGTCACAGGCTCACAGCTCAAGACACTGCATTTTCATTAAATTTCAATTATTTTTTAGTTTCTCTAAACATCTGAATAGTTATTCTCAACAAATATTCTGTGTTTAACTGTTAATTGTTCGTCTACATCAGCATATTAAACACATTGCATTGCAAATCATTACCGTCAGCATATTTTCCCATCTGAATAGTTAATCTTCACCGAATATTATTTGCTGATTTACAGGCCTTAATAACAAGTGACTATTGGCTCTGAACCCATGCTTCGTAACTGTGGAATTTCAATAACCTCTGTTTTTTGTTCTTTTGAGGGATTGTGTTTAGCCTCTCTTGATGTTGAATTACTTGTATGAGACCTAATTTGTTATCAATACAATTTTGCATTTCTTGTGGTGTTCAACTAAAGTTTCTTATTAATTGATTGGTAGTGATTTAAATGATTTTTTTAATAGGTTAAAAGGTCCTAATTGCTAGGACCTTTTGAGAAAATTATGTTAATTTTTTGCTGCAAATTTGTTGCGAAATGGCTATGATAAGTCATGGTTATTTTTGCTCTGGAAAATTCATTTTGAATGCTTTTTTGCTTCGGATTCACTAGACTTTTGCTAGGATTTTATTTTTCTAGCTACGGATTTACTCAGAACTAATTCCCTAGGAAATTTGTCTCTCAATCCATGCTACTGCCGAATCAATATGTATTCCCTAGCATATCTCTAGCTAAACTCGTTTGCTAGTGATTAGCTACGATAAAGGGCGTAGCAAATCACATATTTTCATGTAGTGTTTGTAGCATTTTATATAACTGCCTACAATGTAGTAATCAAAGTTCGATACTCATATAAAGAGCTCACCACACCTAAGAGTGGAAATGAGAGAGATTCGAGTCCTAGTCCTACGGTGTTAGATGCTTACAATGTATCCGGTTCCTACGGTGATTATTATTAATACCTCACTAGATCACCAAACCCGTACAATGCAGGAGTCTTTTGTACTGTTTATAGTTATGTAAATTAGTAGATGTAAATAACTGGTCTTAAATAAGACATTATCGAAAATTATATGCATTATATATCAGAAAAATTGTCCGTTATAGTTTAAATAAATTTGGTGTTGATAGGGGTGTTCTATGGTAAGGGTAATCTATTAAATCTGATGATCCAAACCATCTCAACTCATATTTTACACGAACTTATTCAATATTGAGTCCAATCCGAGCCAACCCGTGAAAACCTGAAGTGATTTGGTTTTGAAACCATGAACCCAACCCATCTAAACAATTTGTTAAATTTGTTGTTTTTAATAATATAGTTTAAAAAATTAAGTAATTAATCTTCAAGTGTTTCAATTAAATTCAAACATTAAGATTTTATAGAGTTACATTTAGTCTAAGGCTTGAAATTTTAAACAGTAGTGTATATACTAATGCACCGCATGGGAAAACTTATTTTTAATTAAATTAAAATAAAACCCTTTTTACTTTGGCTCCGGTTGGTAAAAATAGAAGATAACTGATAAGTTAGCTGATAGTTTATAGCTGATGGCTGATGACTGATAGTTTATAACTGATGACTGATAGTGCACATGATAAGAAAAGTCTAGCTTTAGAATTTAACAATACCTGAGCTTTTTCTTCTGTTGACCATGTACTCTTTTCTTTGATGGTTCCTTCTTTGGTCTTTGGAACAAAGTCTCCATTTGTGATTACTGTCCACATGTCATTGTCTTGAGATCTG
>Ga0228710_1002482_pt1 | contig 29101 bp, 13 predicted proteins | sample MedpolnodulmetaG_FD_177995 | JGI IMG/M metagenome (GOLD analysis project Ga0228710, IMG submission 177995) | Root nodule microbial communities from Medicago polymorpha collected in Santa Monica, California, United States - pink nodules | ecosystem: Host-associated > Plants > Roots > Nodule...
AACACATCCCCCCCCCCCCCCCCCCTTCTTGTGTTTTTCTCACCTTCACGACCATCCATAATTCTCACTTCCAAAACATAGGCGTCATGATGTAGTCTCAAGGATGGTGGTGCGACAAGATCCATCCTCCACACCGCCGTTTAACCCTCTCATTCCATTGGTTGTCTCCATTTCTGTTGGGTTGGTGGGTCGCGTTTCTGGATCGAGGTTGGATCATTTTGTTTTCACAATCTCTGTTTAGTTATGCCTCCTCGCCGTCTAACGGTTTGGGTTTGTGCAGGTAGGGAGCAGCGTCGCCACATTACCTTGGCCTCTAAACCTATTCATGTTTGGGTGCTTCATACTCTATATGGGTTTGTTTATTTACGTTGTTGATTGTATTTGTCAAGGTTGTTCACCGAGGAACTAAGTCAATAACTAGTTCATGCTCATGATATTTGGATCTATGATGTTTCTGAAGGTGAGAAAAACACAAGAAGGGGGGGTGAATTGTGTTTACTTTTTCTTCGTTTTCTCCTACTGAATTTACTGTTCAGAAGCAGATAGAGTTCAGCTTTTGAAGTGATAATCAGAATCTAAATGCAGCGGATAAAACAGAGAGAGAGAGAAGAAAGACACAGAGCAATTATACAGGTTCCTTCCACAAACCGGAAGTAGTCCTGTCCCCCTTGCACTTCCAAGGAGAGTTCACTAAAAAATGTAATATCAAATTACAACTGCTCAATGCTACAACTAGCAAGAGGCTTCAAATTACTCAAGCACAACTACAAGAGATTTCCTATGCTCCTGAACACAGTCAAGAGACTTCCAATGCTCAAGCACAACTGCAAGAGACTTTTATTGCTCAAGCACACAAGCAAGAAACTTCTATTGCTCAAGCACACAAGCAAGAGACTTCTAATCAAACAGAATTACAAAGAAGTTTGTTTGAGGTTGAACACTTGATATACAATTAGTGATGTTCACAATAAAAATCAAATACAGACTCTTAAGACTTTAGAATTTCTAAAATATGAACTTTGATAAGAAATTCTAAGTGACTTTAGATGCAGAACAATAACAGAGTTTGGGACTTTGAATTGTTGTATGAGTCTTGCTTTTGTGTGTGTCTGTATATCCAACTAGCAGGTCTTTACTCCTTTATATAGAGGTGTGAAAGATACGAGGGAAAGTTGTCAGCACAATAAAGAGTCGTTTGAAGCTTGTTGAAAATCACCAATGATCTTTTGCCTGATATGGCTATTGTCCTATGAAGGATCAATTTCAAATGCATTCCTAGTTTGAAGGAACATTTCTGCAGGCAGAGTTGTTATTCTTGTCTTGTTGCAGAGATACAAACATAGTAGTGGAGGAAGTGGTTGTACAGTTCGTACAATTGTCCTTTGTCAGCGCTCTTGATAGAACAAGCATCCAATGCTTTGAAATTCCTTCACAAACGCCGTTGTTACACTCTTTTAGTCTTCTGCAATGCTGGACGAGATTAAATCCATTACCCAGCCTTTGAAGCTTTAAGTCTCTCATCTCCTGATGAACTTCAGCTTCTGGTGATCTTGCTTCTGATGAACTTGTTTCTGATGACGTCATCACTTCAGGAGCACTTATACTTCAGATGCACTTTTCTTCAGATGCTTGAAGCTTCCTCTTTGTTGATTCATTTGCTCCCTTTTGTTCTTTCAGAACCTTATAAAGATATCAAATTTTTGTCTATGGTCCTGTACACTTGAACAAATATTAGCATATCCAATTGACAATTTTTAATACCTTGTTATCATCAAAACTCTAAGGGTAACGTATATTAAACTCATTTTGTTCCAACAGTTTCAAGATTTATTGAAATCTCCAAGCTTCAAGGGTTCAAGTTTCACATCGGTGCCGCCTTAATACCTCTATTGGTCATTGTGATTTCTCAGACTGGTTTGATATCCTCATCATCCTCTTAGTTTGATGTTGGATAAATGGACTTGAAAGAGTTATGTTGCTTGTTGTCTTTTTATTGGAGGGAGTTGGTGGATCTTGGACTAGTTCCGTGTTGACGGTCAATCCATACACTAGCCCTTTAGAGCTCTAGCTAATGTCTCAAACTACATGCATCGTGGTCGCGATCGTTGTTTGTTAGGATGAACTAGGGATTGAATCTACTCATGTTGATTTTAATGTATTCATTACCCGTAAGGGTTGACCTACACTTTTATGTTGATTTACTGGGTTAGGTATTATGTCCCCCAATATTTGTACTTCTTTTTAATCTAATTTTTGTTTGCTTATTAAAAAAACTATGTTAATTATCAAGATTATTGTTGAATTTTAGTGTCTAATATATATGTCAAAACAACACTACTTTTTGATGTCTACCTGATTATATTTTCAAAAACTTAACATTGAATTGTATAATCTGAAAATACAAGCTTGAAATTGCTTATCAAAAGCTTGGTTTCACAACTTTAATTACCAAGGCAAGTCTTTAGATTTGTGTATTTTTAACTAATTTTTTGAAAAATGTCAAGTGAACGGTTAAGTAGAAACAGTTCCCTCTTGACATCATTACTTAGTTGATGACCAAACAAACAATTCTTGTCCTTGGTATAAAAGTTTAATTAGATATAGTATTTACAATATTTGGGCATTCTATAGACTTACATATTGGTTACCTTTGTAGGAAAATAACTAAAGAAAACTACATAAGTACTTAGGGTAGATTGTTAAATATAGACCTTATCCTAAATAAATTATTGTAAATATGTTTCATCTAATTAAACATGACTTGGGGTTTTTGTATTTTTATAATTTTTTTTATTGTAATAAGAATTTATCAAAGGGTAGATTTTTTATGTCTAGTTCCATTTTTTTTTTTTTACTTCTTGTTTCAAAACATATCTAACTTTCACTCATTCTTCATCTTATAAAGTAACTAAATAAATCATAAAATTTATCATGTTTTCTTCCATCAATTTAGATCCAAAACCCAATACCAATGAAAAATATTTTCCACTTTTCCATGATTATTTATATTGACGTCTGTAGATTGATTATTTGAATTGACGTTTTTAGATTGTGATAATGTTAGTTGCTTCATTTAATTATCGTATTTACTTGCTTATATTTATATGCACACACGTCTGGACTATCTTTCTAACTTGCAAGGTGCACTATTGCAGCTTTTATGATGTGGATATGTTTGATCTTGCTATTGGATTTTAGTATTCCACCTATAAACCCTGTTTCCTCTCTAAGTTAGAGGTTTTAAAAAAAAAAAAACTCTAAGTTAGATGTATTTTGCCTTTCACCAAATTGTATTCTATACATTACAAACAATTGAGAAGTATACGAACACTATTAGAAACTAATGTCTTATGTTTTTACACTATGAAATTGTTTGTAGTTAGAATTATAATTTTTTAGCTTTGCAAGAAAACAAAACATTGTCCTCGTGAAGTTTGCTCGGTTGATAAAGACATTCTATAATATATATATACGCGACAGAGAAATACGACATTTTATCTGGACTAAACATCAAGTATTTCAATGGTGGCACATTTGAGACCAGGACACCCACATGATAATTTTGTTGTGTATCAATACAATCAATTAGGTGTTTACCATTGTGGCAAAATGTGGGTCGATCAATTGATGACCATAGGGAGTTTCAATTTCCTGATTTTAGGTTCTTATAATATCACAAGCAAACAAGTAATGAGAAATAATATATTTTAGATCGACTATTAAATATAAATTTTAAAAGGGAATAGTTAATATTTGTTAAAAAAAAAGATGTTTGGAAATGAAATGATATATAAGTGGTACAAAATGTACACAAAGATGACAATCCCATATGTTAAGCAAAACAAATAGAACATATAAATTGTTTGTAGCATTTAAATGTAAGAAGAAATTAACCTTCAAAGAAAATGAATTCATGCAACCTAAAATAAAAATTACGTTAGTACTAAGGGTGCTTATTGTTGAATGAAGTTGGTTTTTGATGTTGTTTATAGTTTGTTATTTGATTCACATTGCTCATGTTTCTGGTTGTGGAGTGTATAAATATGCTCTAGTAACTTCATCCGTTGAGTTAGCTTTTGAGATGAGATCCAAACCTATTTAACATGATATCATAGTCGGGCTAAGGATTGCAATGTGGGAATTGGACTCAGGCCCACGCTAGGCGTGAGGATGGATGTTGAATGAAGTTGGTTTTTGAAGTTGTTTTAATGTTCTAATGAGAGAATAGGAACAACAAAGATGACTAGAGTTTCATAGAATATCAATAGCTTAACATTACAAAAGGTTATAAGAGAATATATATTAAAACCTATTGGGTTCTAACTTACTAATATAAATGCTCAATAGTTTAAGCTCAATACTTTATCATCTAACATCCACCACTTGGAGGAAGACATTGTTATCGCAAGCACCATTCACATAGGAAACAAATTTCAACTAAAAATTGATAAAACAATTTGTCCCCTTTATGTACTAAATAATTAAAAATTGATAAAGCACCATTTACATGCGGTTCAATTTAATTTTTAATGATTAATTCAAAAATTCCTATTCAAACTGATTCAAATTAATGAGTTTCAATTTTGATCAATTTTTGGATATCTAAATTACAAATTGTATTTTTTTTATTAATGTTAATATTATAAAGACATGGTAAAATAATAAGTCTAATCTTGACCAACAAAATATTAATAAGTTTAATTAAAAATATAACATACAATATATTAAATATTAATATTATAAAATACAAGTGATTCGTTATGTTTGAAACAAATGAAATAGTAAAAAATAAATTAAATAAAACTAATAAGTAGTATTAAAAAGATAAATCCAACACATAATATACTAATGCAATATATAGTACTGATAAAAGAAGAAATAAATTATTAAAATTCTTTCAAAAAAAAAAAGAAGAAGAAATAAAGTTTTAAAATATATGCATGTGGTTTGGCTCAGTTTTGAAAAATCAATCTAAAATTTGATCCGAGCCAATCAGTTTTTGTAAAAAGGCATCGAAATTACAATTCAATAATATTCGGTTTTACGCGGTTTTTCATTTTTTTTAATCAATTTGCGCTTTAATTTTGGAACGGTTTGAATTTAAACACTCATAGAACTCTCTTTCAAGGATCTCACACTTGATAGTAATAATTACATGGGAAAATAAAAGGGTCATAAGAATTGAGAAGATGATGATGAGGATATCAAACCGGCCTGATCAATCACAATGACCAGTATAGATATTAAGGCGACACCTATGTGGAACCTGAACCCTTGAAACTTGAATTGGGAACAATATAGATCCAAATATCATGAGCATGATTCAGGTACTTATTTAGTCCCCCAGAGTACAACCTTGACGAATACACAGTCAACAACAAAAATAAACAAACCCACACACAATGGGAAGGACCCAAAAACAAACATGTTTAGAGGCCAAGGTAATGTGACGGCCTTGCTGCCTATCTGCATAAACTCAAACCTTCAGAAATCAAGGAGGCATAACTGAACATATATCTTGTTATCGTGAAAACAGAACAGTCCAAACCTAATCAAGAAATGCGACCCACCAACCTAACGAAACTGGAACCAACCAGTGAAAGGAGAGGGTTAAACAGTGTGTGTAGAGGATGGATCTCGTCACACCACCACCCTTGAGACTACAGAATGCACTTGTGTTTTGGAAGGGGGGATTTCAGATGGTCAGAGGTTCTCTGGGTTAGAGAGAGACGAGTTAACTCAATTCAAATGTAGTTAATTGTATTAAGTTGTTGGTCAGTGAATATAACAAAGTGTCATAACTCATTAATAATCAATTGAACACAATTAATCATAGTCTTATCAAATTATTTATACATAAATAAGACACAAATCCACATTGAGCACTTTTATATTTATAGTTGAAAAACAAGCACAAAATCAAATCAATAGAGATGGCCATTTTTTCCATATCCAAATTAAATTAGTCATTAAATAATAACAAGAAAAGGACCTATGAATCTAATTCCACACACATAAAATAAAATTAAGGGTTAATAGGTCTTTACCCCCTGTAATATAGGTTATTTCCGGTTTTCCCCCCTGTAAAATATTTTTTTTGATCTACCTCCCTGTAAAAAAAATTGTTTTGATTTACCTCCCAAATAGGCCAAACAAAAACCCTTTTTATTTTTATTTTTCAAGAAATTTTCGTTTTTGTTTGACCTATTAAGGGGGTAAATCAAAACAATTTTTTTTTACAGGGGTAAATCAAAAAAAATATTTTACTGGGGGGAAAACCGAAAATGACCTATATTACAGGGGGGTAAAGACCTATTAACCCTAAAATTAAAATTGACTTCAAAGATGTCAACTCTAAAACTACATGTCTCAAGAAGCCATATGAATACAGAGTCATGCATGTCTGACTTAATAACACACCTAAAATCATCGTACTTTGATGAAGTATTTGATCATCCACTAACTAATATACCTTCATGGATGATGGATCTACAATCCATGTTGATCTCCAAAAACAAAATCCTAACAAAAACAAACAATTGAACACATAATTAGAGCAAATAGGGTGAATGAAGGATTCTAAGCATTGAAAATTGAATGATGCATGTTATCCAAAAAGTAAACATGGGTTTTTGTCAAAATGATATCTTTTTGATAAAATTGCATTGAATTTTATAGAGTGTTCATGAGCGAGATTTGTGTACCGTCAAGATTTCATGACCGTAATGCAGTCAGACACATCTGGACCATCCAATTAAGATTGGACAAACCAGATTTTAAGCTCGAATTGGAACTTAAAATATGGACCATCTGATATTAATTAACTGGATTGCCCAGATGTGATGGTTGCAGTGCAATCAATTCTACGATCTTCTGAGTGGTATATGGAAGAATGAGTCGAAGTCATTCACACATTTATAGAAGCTTCTTTGTAACATATTGAATCTTACATTGTAAGTTTCATTAATTTGTTTTACCTGAAACTTTATTTAATTCTTTTTTGAAATAAAATTTGTATTCTTTTTTTTAAAATTTCATTAATTATTTTTGACCGACTTTCAAAAACAATTAATTAGTTTGACCAAAAGCTTTATTTAATTATTTTCTAGGAGAATTTGAATTCTCTTATTAATTAGTTTAGATTATTTTTCCCACAACAAGAATTTTACTTGTTTTCCCCTCACATTTTTTTTACTTGTTTTAGTAAATTACTAACTTTATTATAGTGATCTCTTTGTAATTTTAACATATTCATCATTAGTCTCGTATAAGAGTCTCAGGCAACAAGAAGAAAAAAAAAGTGTGTTGTATATTTTCCAAATTAATGGAATTGGATGAAAAATAACAATAGTTGCTAACATATTGGAATGTTTGCTTCCTATTGTTCTAATAAGTGTATTTTGGAGATTAACGAGAATAGACTGATCATTGCCGAAAGAGGAAAATATGGAAAACTTGGACTTTTGAATTAAGGGTCTTCATAACAAGTGTCTTATTTTTAGAGCATCCACATTCATATCATCTATATTAATAGTATAAATAGATCTCATTCAATATATTATATTACTTTATGTTTTTCAATTATTTAGACTATTCAACTAATTTTTTAAAATATTAATACTACTCATCCAAAATTTTAAAATGGGTTCCATTAATTTTACAATATACTCCAAATTGATATTTTAAATTATAAAATATTGATAAAAGGTGAGAAGGGAATAGAATGGCACCGTTGCCATGGCAACGTAGTAATCATTTGCCACCACCACAATATCAATTAGCAATGTCCAAGCAATATTCAAACTAACACAAGGTGTACATGTTGGCTAAGATATTGCCGATAATTATGCTCTTAAGACACCTAATAAGTATTAAAAATGAAAACTATCTATAACTTTTATGCAGATAATGTTTTTCGAAATCAAAGTGATCACTCTTCACGTTGATTCGGTGTGCTTGTACGTGGACTATTTGGAAGGAAAGGAATAACATAATATTTCAAAACAAAGCCTCCTCCGTTTCTAAGCTTCTAGATAATGTTAAGCTTCTTTTTCTTTGGTTGTTAAAGGCTGTTGTGAAAGTGACTCAAAATTGAAGAAATTGAAGTTTTCTGAAGCTGTCAAAATCGGAGTACGAATTTTTGGAGCAGAATTGGCACTTTCATTCGTAAAAAATTGGAGCACGATCTGGCAAAATCGGAGTACGATTTTGCGCAGAGTCATAAAAATAAAACGTATTTTTGAGCCTGATTTTGTTCCAATTTATGAGGGATTCTTTTACTATAAATATAAGCTTTGTATCAGAGTAAACCTTGAGATAGAGGGGGCTGAAACAAGGGTTTAGAAAGGCAACAACAAAACTAGAGTTTGTCTCTTGGCAACAAACACTAGGGTTTGAGGGTTGATTCACCTTGGAAAGCACTATTAGGATTGAGTCTCTTGGTTACGGAAAGAGATTGAGACTTTGGGTAGAATTAGGTTTGGAGACTTATTCTTATAGCCCATTGATATCTCTTTGTAAGGTTACTCATCATTATAGTGAAACGGAGGGCTGCTCTCTCCCCAGACTAGGTCAATTTGGACGGAACTGAGTCAACAAATTCTTTTGTGTTCTCTCTTCTTTTCTCTCTCGCTGTTTTATACTTTTGGCTTGTGTTTATAATTGTTCTATACACTTTCTTTTGATTGCTTGATTATCCCTTGCTCCACACATCAAGTTTGTTATTAGTGTGATTTTTTTCATCGAATTCACAACAAAGGCAAAATATAAAATTATTGTTTTTGATTATCATAGGTGGTGGCTAAGCCCTTTGTTGTGTACGGGCATAGGCTGATTTTGTTTCTTTCCTTGGTTTTGTTCTTGTAGTTTTGTAGCAGTTATATATTTCATTTTGACTTCTTCAAAAAAAAAATTCTTTATATATATATATATATATATATATATATATATCCAATGATCCATATTCATTTTGCAAAGAAAAAAGGTCTCCCACGATAAGAGACCTATACGGGCCCGTTTGGTGCGTATTATAAGGTAGAGACATGATATGATTAAAAATTGGATAAAGATAAGATATGATAGTGACATGATAGACAAATATCCTATCACGTATTTGGTGCACAAATGATAAAAAAAATATGATAACAATATCTAGACTTCATCTCTTTCCTTGTGCACGCGGTGGTTTTCTTAGTAATCTCAACACTCATAATTCTCCATCTTTCCTCATTCAAATATCAAATCAACCATGAAATTGATATCAAAATATATTAGAGTAACCAAAATTTAATTTACAAAAGTTATGAACATAGCAGGATATGGATTCAAATTAAGAAGCACAAAATAAATTTTTTTTGATTGGGATAGAAACAAAAAATTAAACACGAATTACACAATAAGAAGCCTGAACAACTGAAAATCTATTTAGAGTTGAAAAGAAACAAAAAAATGAAACATGAAACACGATTGGAATTGAAATTCTATTGGAATTGGATATATTGGGAAGAAAATTGTCGGAGAGAGCAAGAATCGAAGGAGATTTTTAAGGAACAAAAGAAGCGCTTGTGATTGTTTCATTGCTATCAGGTTGCTAACCCACCAAAAACTAAGGATAAAAATAACAAAGGATGAGTATGATAGAATTAGAAATAGGTTTAAATTATCCTTTCCTATCGGTGCATCAAATAACGAATTGAATCAGGATATGATAGTTTTATCATATCATGTGCACCAAATGGGCCCTACATGTCTTCCATCAGAGACAAAACTTAAGTTCAATGGTAAGAGTTCGAGTTTGCGACCTTAAAATTATTTTTTATTTTATTTAAATATTGTGTGAAATGTTTTTTTTTTGTCAATCTTTATTTGAGGGAAACGCTCTGCAGACAATTGTTTGAGGGAAATGATGTTGAGTAAAAAAAAGTTGTGTGTGAAATTTTCTAAGCGTTAACAATTTGCTACGGACTATACATGCATCTATCCATCGTAAATCAAGCTCTTTCAAGAAATTCACACCCATAAAAGGGAAGCAGGTAATAGAGGACACATGTAAAAAGATTTCCTTTCTTTTTCAAATACAAAAAGATAAATTTTTTAATTTCAAGATATCACTTGCCATACGAGGCAAGCAAGAAAGGTATTTAGTTTTGACAAATCTTTCAAGAAAGGTTATCTATTATTTCCATTTCCCCTTTTAATATTTATTAAATACTAATAAATATAAAAATAAAAAGAAGCACTATATACATTTTCCCCCAAAAGAGTACTATATTTTTGAATAAACAAATACCCAAAAAGTAAAATAAATAAAATGTAAATTTGAGTGGGTTAATTTAGCTTCTTCAAAATAAAAATAAAAATAAAAACGTAGAGACAATATCAAGTTGTACCAACTTCTGTTGAACCACATTTAAATTCAATTAAACCAAACTACATTGTAATCAAATCAAATCATCCGACAAAATAGCCGTTCTTGATTCACAAGTCTTGGTTCAACCGACAAATATTAAAATTGTTAGGTTGAGCATCGGGATTTGTGTTCGAATTCGAAATCCTCTGCTTATGTCTTTTAAGTTTTTAAATAATTATTGTCATTTATTCTACTTATAAAAAGAATAGTCGTTCTTGGTTCAATCATTTAACCGATCAAACCATCCGACTCAATGTGTTTTTATTTTTTTATTAAAATAATAATAATATTTGTTTTGGGTATGAATATCAAATATTATTATTTGCTAACTCCATTTAAATTTGTGAAGGACTGTCCCCATTAGATCTAATTCTTTAAAATTTCAGTTGGAGCATCAATTTCTTCACATCCTTAAAAAAACCAAACATCGACCTATAAATAAACAAACAGGTCCATTGTTGTTGAGTGTTTGTTCAATTCTTCTATCTCACATAAACCAAATTCAATTTTCTTCTTCCAATCCAATCCCATTCTTTTATTCACTTTCACAAAGCAACAAAACAATCACAAGCGTTCACCACTGACACCTATTCCTGACTTATATTACTAACAATCACACTCCACAGAATTTTCAATTCTGAAAAAAAGTTATCTTTTTGACCAAAACCCAGGTTTGCTTTTTCGAAATTATTGTTGAATTTTCAATCTTTTTGGAATTCTAAACCTACCCAACTTGTTTTAATTTTTTGTTCAATTGTTTTTGTTTGTTGGGTCAGATTTTTGGTCAACATGGAGATCGATGAAGCGATTAGAGGCTGTGAAGATCGAAGACTTCAGACTAAGTACAACAATGCTACTTATGTTATTCAGAGAGCTTTGTCTTTGTATTCGTAAGTTTTCTTCTGACATGCAGTTTTTTAAGGTTGTTTTTCTTAAACCCTCTGTGATTGGTTTGAATTTTGTTTAGTTAGATTCATTTGACCCCCCCCGTTTTTTTTGTTGGTTGATGATTAGTTTGAATTGGATATAGATAAGAATGTTAAGTGCTGTTTGATTTGATTTTGTGGTTGTTTTTAAAATTGTAAGATGAATTAGAGTTCAATGTGGATTGATGTTTGATTTATATATGATTCATTTGATCAGATTCTGATGATTATTGTGTCTGGGACAAGACTCTGTTTAAGTTTTTTTTTTTGGTCTGTTGACTTGAAGATAGTCAACGGTTTTTTTTTTTTTTAACAATAATGTGTAATGAACAATTGTCTGAACATGAAGTTCCATTTGGTCTGAGTTACTCTTGTAAATGTTCAATCTGAAAACTGGGAATAGCTTTGATGTATTTGTGTTTGTTTATGTAAAAAGGAGGATACCGGCTTTGTCAATTGATATCTTTAATAGGGTCGTTTTCTGAACAACTGAACAATTCTTAGAGCTTCATAGTAAGTTTTCGCATCGGTGGAAATGAATAAGGATATAAACTTGATTGTTTAAGGGATAAGTCCATAGATCATAGAATGATGCCATACACTTATTTTTGTCTTTACGCTACTTCGTATACGATAAGTCATCCTTGGATTAACATATAAATGGATGAGATGATTTTACATTTTAATCTGTGATATTTTTATGACCACCTGACTGTCCCTGTTAATGCAAGTTTATCAATGTATGCATTTATTAGTTAATGTATTTCTTCTTACAGTATTGAGGAAGTTGCCTTCAGTTTCAATGGTGGAAAGGATTCAACGGTGAGTTTCAACGTGTGTGCTCTTTTATCATTGGATATAATCTTTGAACCCAATAACGATTACGTCGAGCTTTGCCATGTAGGTTTTGTTGCACCTACTCAGGGCTGGCTATTTCTTGCATAAAGCGGGGCAAAATAGTGCCAATGGAGATGTAAAAGATTTCCCAATTCGAACAATATATTTTGAAAGTCCCTGTGCTTTCCCGGAAATCAACTCATTTACCTATGATATCGCTGCCACGTGAGTGAAGTTTCTTCTTCCTTTGTGCTAACATAAAAAAGGGATATTTTCCGCCCTTATTAGTGTCCTTGTCGTTTTTTAAAATTTAAGGCTTGTTCTCCTCTGAATGATGAAACAACTAATGTTTTTTGTTTGAGCAGCTATGGGTTGCAAATTGACACCATCCGCTTAGATTTCAAGTCTGGTTTGGAGACTTTGCTGAAAGATAAGCCAATTCGAGCTATTTTTCTTGGAGTTCGAATCGGAGACCCTACAGCGGTAACCTTAGTTTTTAACCTTGTCATACTTTTTTGTTTTGAAGTGGATATTTTCTGATCCGCTCTTCATCCCCATGTTTTGTGCATGGTTGGCTTTTTTGAAAAAGTTATATGCATGGTTGTCGAAAGCAAAATTTTATTTGAAAGTGTTGATGATCTGTAGAAGCAAAAATTTAAAGTGAGGTGCAAAGATAAAGGTTTTGCATGATACATATTAATATCATTCTAAAAACTACACACACATATAACTGTGCATACATATATCTTGTGAGGTGAAAATTAGCTCCATACGCATTAGTCATTACTCAATAAGTTGCAATCTAATATCTAGTAAATATAAAATAAATATCACTTATTATAGTATAAAGCTGTAGATGCTGTTATAATTTCTAAATATTTCTTTGCTGTCTTTTATCTTATTATCTATTGCTATAAATCCACTATGAAGGATACTCCATAGTAATTTATCATGTGTCAATAATATATGGAACAAATTCAGTACACGTTAAATATCTCAGATTTCAAATTTCCTTCTATAGTTAACTCAAAATCGTTTTAATTTTCCCATAGAAAAGGAAAACTGAACTTGATTTCCCCAATTTGTGCAAACCCTAGCTATTAGAAGGAATTAGAATCTAGGCTAGATGATTACCCTAAGCTGTTGAGGAGAGAGGAAATAGGGTAGACGAGCAAAATCATCTCTTTTCAAGAGCATTGAATGCTTGTGAATAAGTAATTTTATAGTATACATTATTTGGAGCTCTCTCCTATATTCTTTTTAAAAAGCATGCATAATATTTGACATGTGGAGCGACCCTGAAGGTATCTACAGAAGCTTATTATGCATATACCTGAAGATGTTTTCAGAAAAATTGAAACTGGAAATATAAGCTTGAAGTTGCTAATCGAAAGGTTGATTTAATCACTTTACTGCCGAAAGGCAGGTTTTTAAATATGTACATCCAAAAAAAGTTTTTAGAAGAAGTCAAGCGTATGGCCTGCTAAATTGTATTTTTATGTTTTAAACCAAGATTTTGTTACCATGGTTCTATGACAATCGGAATATTGCGATATCTATTTATGCATGTGTCCTACCTTCTTGCAGGTTGGCCAAGAACAATTCTCCCCCAGTTCACCTGGTTGGCCACCTTTCATGAGAGTCAATCCCATTTTAGATTGGTCATACAGGTCTGCAACTGTGTTATATGTTGTTTCTTCTTACCGCTTTTCAAACTCTCATCTGGATGAGTAAATAAAAAAAGATTTGGAAAAAAATATGTTCGCCACATTAGTTATTGGCACTCACATGTCTGAAAACCCTTTCATTTGATAATGTTAGCTGCTTCATTTAGTTATCATATTTACCTGCTTATGTTTATTTGCAGAGACATCTGGGCCTTCCTTTTAACTTGCGAGATGAAATATTGCAGCCTCTATGATCAAGGGTAATGCTCGATAAATATGCTTGATCTTACCGTTGGATTTTAATAATTCACAAGCCATATTTGTCCTTTTTGCTTTCTTTCCCCTCAAATTGGGGATTATGTGAGAATAATTGGTCCAATAAATCCGCTTTGTCATCTTATTTGAATTAAATAAAGAGACTCTGCTTAATAACCTAAACAATTTTGTGTTTGTAGCATTTACTAGTTGTACCATCATTGTTGATCTTACATTCCAGTTGGCTGTGCTTATTCAACGAATTTGAGTGTGCGATTATCACTTTATGATCTGTGCAGTTATACTTCAATTGGGAGCATATATGACACAGTTCCCAACTCCTTACTATCCATTAGCAATAAGACCAATACATTCAAACCAGCATATTTACTTGCTGATGGAAGATTAGAGAGGGCAGGGAGGGTTAAAAGGAAATCTTCTTCTGGTGGACAACTTACTGCTGATAGCAATGGCTTGGATTTGCATAAAAACAGCACACTCACAGCATCAATCATTGCTGTCGGGGATGAGATTCTGTAAGTACCACAATATCACATGGATAACTGGATTATGTTGCATCTACTGGAAACTATTTTTTCTATTATGAACTTGTATGTGCTACTTTATAATTTTCCATTGGGAGATTTTTTCAATTTTCGTTGACCATTTACCCACTTTCCCCATGGTTTAACCTGTTGTTGGATTTTTTTTTGGTTTTATGCTGGATGATTTATTCATGAGCTTCCTACTATATCTTGTCATAGTCCCTTACTCACGAACAAACAACATTTAGAAACGTGAAGTAAACTTCTTGGGAACTAGTTCCAGTAAAGGAAAGAAAAAACTAAATGATACCGTCAATTTTTATTCTCCATCATGTCATACTGTGTAGTAAACTGAATAATATTTTGGTATCCTTCAGCTGTTCTTTTGATGTTCTCTTTTTCTTTACCCTGTTCCATAGCTCAGGTTTGGCATTGTTGAGGATCAGTTGGGACCATATTTATGTAGGAAGCTGCATTCAGTTGGTTGGTCTGTGTTGCAACATTCTGTAGTACACAATAATGTAAGTTCATTTAGAAGTCCTACCTGTGTGTTCACGAATGATTCTGCTTTGCAGAAATTTATTAGTTTGTTTCATTATGAGCCTATGGATAACGGACCATATGCAAACTCTAATATAGGCATTATTCATCTAATACTTCAATTTTATTGTTTATGGCACGTGTTTTGTACAGATAGATTCCGTGGCAGAAGAAGTTGAGCGACAGAAATCTAGAACCGATATGGTAATATTCAAATGCTTAGAAAGTTGTGACTTTTCTTGAAAATGAAATGATGGTTCACATTATTCATCTGGCCTGGTTCTTGTAGGTATTTATATATGGAGGTGTTGGTCCACTGCATTCAGATGTTACCTTAGCAGGCATTGCAAAAGCCTTTGATGTTCGTTTGGTGCGTTACTTCCTTTGATTGTTATATTTTTACATTCTCCAAATATAAAGTTTGACTTTTGTCAAGCTTTCCGCTGACTTGATTGACTAGGGCTTTATATGGGGTTGACGGCTTACCTTTTATCATCAACTGCTTTTGATTTACCATTGCAATTCCGTATGTGCGGATGATTTGTTTTTGATGTAGGCCCCAGATGAAGAATTTGAAGAATATCTACGGAAGATTATTGGTGATCAATGTATTGGTGATAGGAATGAGGTAATTTTCTTTAGAAAAACAATGTTTTTATATTTGTTTTATTAGGCTTTGTTGGGAGTTTGGAGGGGAGGGGAAGGTGGGAAATATAGGGGGAAATGGAGAACTCTTTCATATGTTTTAAAGAGTATTTTCTTTTGGAGAATGATAAATTAATGTTTATGATTAATATATTTTTAATTTTAAGAATATTATAACAACATAGATTAAATTTGAAGAATTCATATAAACCCCCCAAAACCCTCCTCTAATATAATTTGAGTTCCTCCAAAAGCCCTTCGGCTCCAATTGTCCTCTATTTCTTCCATTTGCTCCTTTCTTTTTTCCAAAACCCTCCCCTCCCTTCTCCTCCAAACTCGCAAACAAAGCCTTAGGGAATAATTGATGTTTCTTCTGCACTCTTTGGGTTTAAGGCTATGGTTATTGATGCTGTCCTTGCCTGAGAGTTGTTTCTATTGGCTTAAACCCCTTACGTTTTACAGGCTCCTCAATAGGCAGTTATTGTCACAACAACAACAACAACCAAGCATTGTCCCCCAAGGCTACATGAATCAAACTACGACATAGTGTTCTATGCTATCATAAGTCATTTTGTCTATATCCAAACCATTGCCTTCTAAATCTCTCTTGATAGTTTTTTCTTTAGTTTTTCGTGGTCTTTCCTTGCCTCTAGTGGTTGAGCTTCCCTCTATCTGATTTATTCGTTGTACTGCAAAATTTACAAGCCTGCTGCATTCATGCCCAAACCACCTTAGTTGAGAGTCAACCATCTTTTCTACAATAGGTGCTACTCCTACTCTCTTTCTATTTTTATCATTCCTAATTCTTTCTTGCCGAATACAAAGTCGTTTTGCTACACCGAGTTTATTCTCTTGTTGGATTTTTTCTGTTCAATACTTCTTCCTATACAATGTCTTCAGTATTGTAGATGTATGATCAAATTTTCCTTTAGATTGAGCGGTGCCTTTTATTATCACATAAATAAACATGAGTCTCTCTTCCATTTCAACCACCATGCTTAAATTTGATGGTTTAATCTCCCTCTATTTCTCGTCATTTTGCATAATGGACTGAAGATATATAAACTGTGTGGCTTGTGGTATGTCATGGACTCCTACTCTCACCTCTAATCTAGAAGTGTATCTCCTTTTACTACACTTACATTTTTGGTATACATTGTCTTGCTTCTATTAAAATCATAGTCATGTAATTCTTTAATTGAAGCACATGGCTTCTATTTGAGTAGAAGTAAGACTGTGTGAATTATAATTCGAGGTGTTGTAATAGAAGAAATCACTTGTTTGACTGTAATTACTGCTAAAAAGGAGTAAGGGCGAAGAATACAACATTTTGTTTTTAAAATATGGCTGTACTATAACATTATAGATTTAAATGGTCTATACCTGTACATGGTTCATGAAAAGGTTTTGGTGGTGGCTGTTGATGTTCTTTCTATATATAACTTCGCACTGTACTGAACATCTGTTTCATCGATAGGCACACATGAGACTATGACCTATGATCTATGAAGCACGGACGCGAACACTGACACACCGACAATAATTTGAGAAAATGACATAATTCAGTATAATCATAGGTGTCTGCGTCGTGTTAGTGTCGGGCACCAACACGTGTCCGTCACCGGGACACGCCTAATATGAGAAGTGTCCGTGTTTCATAGGCTATGATTGTCACAATCATGCACCCGCAAATGGCAAGAGCTCAGGTTTTTAATCCCAATCTTTAGCACCACTGCCTAGAGCAAGTTCCCCGGGATTGTTTAAACCTGCCATAATTTTCTGAAACACTGCAATTTTGCTGTTGTTGTTTTGTTGGGGAAGCACTAAAATGGTGAGGTGTTGTTTATTAGAATGACAATATTTTACACCAATAAGGTCTAAAAGTACAATCATATTTTGATTGCAATGTTTCTTTTTCTTGTTTCTGAAGTAAGGCATCAATATATCAGATTTAGCTTGCACTACACAATATACCATGCGATGATATTTGTAAGAAATTTATTAACATTGATCCATTATGTCTTTCACCTTTCAGATGGCTCAATTGCCCGAGGGCATAACTGAATTACTGCATCATGACAGTTTGACTGTACCCTTGGTATGTATTTGGAAGTTCATTAATGGAAACTATTTCCTTTTTTGTCATTCATAAGAAGTTCAGTTCAGTTTTGAATTTAATTGAAAGCTAAAAAATTTTATATTATTTTTTATAATTTAATTGAAGTTCATTATTGAAAGCTGTTTGAGACAATGTCTTTTTCTTGCAGATGAAGTGCCAAAATGTAATAATTCTCAGTGCGACAGATAATTCGGAGATGGAAAAGCAATGGGACTGTTTGATTGAATTAACGAAGTCTAGTGACCTACTAACATTGCTGGAACCATTCATATCAAAGCATGTGACAACTAATTTATCAGATGTGCGTGTTACCTTTAATATACATATATTATGATAGATATACTCGATCCATCAGTGTTTGTTATCAAGGGCTGATGGCGCATTATGGCTGCCAGCCAAAATTCTCCATATAAACATTGCGTTGCGGCCAATCGTGGACACATGACAAATATCATAGTTGTTGCTGCCTATGCTGGTTGGCACAAAATCTGCCATGGCAGAAATTTGAAAACACTGCTTGAAGTAGCTTGATATTGTGCTTGTTTTAATATACATAAAAAACACTGCTTGAAGATAGCTTGATATTCCTTATGGACTCATCTGATCTCCTTTGGGGTATTAAATTTGCAGGTTGAAATTGCTCAACCTCTGTCAAAGCTCTGTCTTGAATTTCCAGACCTTTGTATTGGTATGAAGTTTATGAATTGTTGTGATGGTTTTACTAATATATGACTCATTTTCCATCATTTGTTTTAATGTTTTTTCTTTGCAACATTTAGGCTGTTACCGCAAAGCCAGATATGGATCTGTCATAATAAGTTTCAAAGGAAAGGTACAACAAAACTTCTACAATCTAGTCTGTTTTGAAAATAAAGTAACGTAAATTTCTCTACTAAGCTGTTATGGTGTTGTTACAGGACCCTGCACGCCTTGAATTGGCCATAGAAGCATTACAAAAGAAGTTTACTTCTGGTGCTTTCGTGGAGATGAAGGAGTATGTTTGATATCTGCATGCCATGGTCCATTTCTAAATCTTTTATGGACAGGGATCAATATCATTCTCATATTATCCACAAATATAAGATGCATTGAGCTAACAATGGACAAGGAAGACAATCAAAGGTGCTACTATCATCATTATAAAAGGAAGAGCAATGGAACAAACAAGTGGCTGAAGCTTCAATATTCACAACACTTTTTTCTCCTTAGGGAGCTTGATTATTATTGGTTGATGATTACTATCTCAATTTACAGCAGTTTACAAATATATACATAATTTATATTGAACACCTTCCAGTTAAACCTTTCAAGTTAGCAGGCATTATTTGCACTATCAGGTTTATGACTACTATTTACCTGATTTTGATGTTGATTGAAAATATACTAGCTCTCTAGTATGCCATTTAATGTATGAACCGCTTACCATTTTTTTTAACTATTCATTACTGAGGTATTGCCCCAAGGAGTAACTGTGTTTGTGCAATACCCCTCACATTAACTCAAGAGTAATGATATTTTTACAACCATTTGATGACAATTTTTGTGACAACCTTCTTTTTCTCTCTTCTTATTGGTCAAAAACAATAGTGAGAGAAAAAGGAAGAGAGAGAGAGGGAGGGAGGGTAAAGTTGTCACGAAATGATACAAATATCATTTCTCTTAACTTAATATATATAGGGGTTAGGATTTCCCCCTCCCCTAACAAACTGTGGAGGTAATTGTTAACATCTGCATATTAAAAAACTTGATATATACTGGGAAATTGTTAACAGTCTACTAATATTTATTTTTTAAGTACCAACATCTTGGCATACAAAAAAAGTATACACTTAGAAGAAAAAAAACATAATTATTTTTCATCTTCCTTGTCAACTTCCTTGCAGCGACACAAAAACATATGACACTTCTGAACACGAGGATGGCTACATTTCAACTCTCGACAATCATCGTCATTAAAGCAGTATATAGGATCTGATTGAAAATAAGAATAAAAGAATATAACTAAAAAGGAATGAGTGATTGTGTATAATAATATGATAGTTTGAAATGTATGCGAACAAGGACTTACAAGCGTTGGTTATTGAAAGAATTAGAGAAATGAAGATGATCAAAGCATAAAAGAATTTGAAAATTTCAACCATATTTTTTTTGCATTTGATATAATAGATGGAAAATTGATTAATCACTTTATAAGTAAAAACCATGCATTGTTAACTTCAATTTAGTAGTTTTTAGTACTTAGAATTTCAAAAAGCCATTCATAAAATATAAATTAGTGTTAATTGTCTCTTAGGTATATCAATGCATTGTATAAATCTTTTTAGCTCACTCAATTGATCATCTAACATTAATGAAGTTATAAAAAAAAATGATTGATGATCATAAAAGGTCATATTTTTACTAAAATTTTATTATATATAACAGCGTCCAGATGTACACTAACAACTTTTTGCTTCTATCAATTAAAATAAATAGAAGTTGTAAAATTTTATTTAATTATTTAAAAAATAAGTTATTTAAGATATAATGAAGGAGTGAATCCAAATCTCAATTTTATAGCTAGTAATTTAGAAGCGCAACTGGACACCTTATGTGATATTTCAATTTGTACTCTACCACTTCTACTTGGTGGTACTATGTTAATTTTAATTAATTTAATAAAATTTTCTATGAAAAAAACAAAGACCCAATTAATTTAATAAAATGTTCTATGAAAAAAACAAAGACCCATGTGAAGTAGGATTATTAGTGCTTTTTAAATTTCATCATAATAAAAATGCCACCATTCATGGGTTTTTGAAAGTAGGGTATTTTGGTGTTTTATCTTCGGTGTATGGTAGTTTTGTATTTTTTTCCTTTGAAAATAGACGGTTTCAATGGTAAGATCCACCATCTATTTTTTATCTATCCTTTAGTAAATAACATTTTCCATTTATCTTACTCGACATTGAGATACTCCTTTTTAATAACTTTTAAAAAATCTGATTAACAATTTGAGAAAAAATTATCTTTGTTGTCGTGCCTAAACACCACAGATATAATCTTTGTGGCAATACAAAATCATCTCTATAAATTTCAAAGTATCTCATACTTACACCGAAGAGAGTATTTGTGCGGATAAACTTGTATCTTTTGGAGTCAATTAAAAATGTGACTCTGTGAAATTCAATTCCTTTTTTTTATCGGCTTAGATTTTTAATGTCAATGGTTAGGGCTACCTTATTTTCATTTCATATAATTTATTATAGGTGGTATGGATTTCGTTTTTGGCTCCCAAATTTTTTGTTTCATTTATTTTTATTTGGGTGCCAACATATTTTGAATGCGAATACGTTGTGATGATGCATTTGGGATTTTAATTTTGCTTAAAGATATCAGTATAAACATGAGGTGCGTTTGATATATTAAAAAAATGAAGGATATGACATGACAACACCAGTTTGATTTGTAAAACAGTTTCATGGACATGACAAACTAGAGGCTTGAGACAGGACAAAAAGTGAAATTCTTGTCTCTCACTAAACTACAGCACAACTTTTTGTCCCACGTATAAGTGTCTAAAATACTAAAATAACCTTTTATTCATTAAAATCGTATAAGATAAAAAATGATTTAATATCATAAAAGTTTTTTCTATAATGTTCAGCCTTATGTTGTGCTGTTTTGTCTTGTGATGTTCTGTCGAATACTTACGGTTTAAGAAATCAAACACACCCATGCAGTAATAAAAAAAAAAATATATTTTAAATATATTTTGTGCATACCACGAGCAATATGTTAGTATTTATTAAATTTATTCTTTAAGTACATACATCATGACTTATATGACAATTATACAATCAGAAAAAACATAAAATTATTTTTTAACTTAATTATTTTGCGATCATATTGTGAGGCAGGCACACATGTAGAAAACACACTTTGGAACCTCACGAGCGAAACATTTATGGCATCAACAATACTTACTAGTTAAGCAAAAGACATGATCTGTGATGTCAAATAAGAATTATAAATATGTTGTAATTGACATAAATGATATGCTTGAAAATGTATCCCCCATCTTTGAGTTTCCGACCTTTAGGATTAAAGAGGAGAGATGATATGGAGAATATAACTTTTCCAGTTACACTAAATCAGAAGTGGGGGAAGATTACAGTTAAAAGACTAATGTTCAAACTCTAGTAAATAAAAGAGAAAAATATTAGTATACAAATTAACTTCGCCTATAAAATGAATAGTTTAGATTTTTCTCTTTCCAAAAATTCAATAAGCATATACTAATATTTATTCTTTAAGTACCAACAACATCTTGGCATACAAAAAAGTATACACTTAGAAAAAACATAATTATTTTTCATCTTCGTCGTCAACTTCCTCGCAGTGACACAAAAACATACGACACTTCCGAATACGAGGATGGCTACATATATGTGGACAATCATCGTCATTATAGCAGAAAATAGGGCCTGGTTTAAAATAAGAACAAATGAATATTACTAAAAAAGGATGAGTGATTGTGTATAGTATGATAAATATGAAAGTTTGAAATGTATGCGAACAAGGACATACCAGCGTTGGTTCCAGAAAGAATTAGAGAAATGAAGATGATCAAACCATAAAAGAATTTAGAAATTACAGACATATTTTTATTTATTTTTTTGCATTTAATAAAATAGATAGAAAATTAATTAATCACTTTATAAGTAAAAACCATTCATTGTTTCCCTCAAAAAAAAACCATTCATTGTTAACTTCAATTCAATAGTTTTTATTACTTAGAATTTCAAAAAGCCATTCATAAAATATAAATTAGTGTTAAGTGTCTCTTAAGTATATCGATATATTATATAAATCTTTTTAGCTCACTCACTTGATCATCTAACCTTAATGTCGATCATACAAGGTCATACAAAGTCATTTTTTTACTAAAATTTTATTATATATACTAGCGTCTAGAAGGACACTAACGTTTCCATCTTTTTGCTTGTATCAATTAAAATAATAGAAGTTATCAAATTTTATCCAATCATTTTAAAAAATAAGTTATCTAATTGGTAATAAAGAATAAAATTGTAAAAATAATTATGTGCATAACAAAAACTGGAAGAAAAATGACATTCATGCGTGCAATCGGTGTACGGTACTTTTGCATTTTTTTTCTTCGATAATATACTATTTTAAAAACCAAAATCCGTTAACTGATGCCCTCATCCAAAACACAAAATAATTGTAAATATGAGAGGGAGAACATTCGTGATCATGGTGGCGTGGTAGATGGTTTTATAATTTGGCCACCAATGCCAGCTATTTCTTTGGTCTATCAGAAAGGTTGGCATATTACCTTTGGTTAGAATGTGATTTCTCTCTAACTGTTCAATCTTTTTCTTCATGCAGTTTGGTTCTTTAACAATAAAAAATAAATGGCGTAATTGTAAGTAGTTAATTTTATTTTTTTTATGGTCACAAGACCAAATCTATAGTGCTTAGGGTACACAAACAACGAAGTACTTTTTTCTTTCTTTCAAGTTTTCATAATTTTAAAGTAAATTGATTTAATATTTTGAAAAAAAAAATATTTTTGTATGAGTGTCTAAGCACTATAGATTTAGTCTTATGGCAATACAAAATCATATGTATAAATTTCAGAGTCTCTTATACTTACACTAAAGAGAATATTTGTGCCGATAAACTTGCATCTTTTGGAGTCAATTAAAATATGACTATGTGGAATTTAGTCTTTTTTTAACGTCCCAAATTTTTACCGGTTAGAGCTACCTTATTTTCATTTCATATAATTTATTATCCATGGTCTGGATTTAGTTTTTGGCTACCCAAATTTATGTTTTCTTTATTTTTATCTCGGTGCCAACATATTTGGGATGCCAATACATCATGATGATGCATCTGCAATTTTAACTTTGCTTAAAGCTAAAAGGGAGTTGTGGGAGCGGTTGACATATGTTGTTCTTAATAATACAGACATTTGTTTATGTTTGTGTGGGGATTTCAATGTTATTAGAAATGAAGATGAACGGAAAGGGAGAGAGACGGTTTTCAGACAGGTGGATGCTGACATGTTCAATAATTTTATTGTTGGTTGCTCTTTGATTGACTTGCCTATTTATGGTAGGTTGTTCACTTGGTACCGTGGTGACGACGTTTCTATGAGCAAGTTGAATCGTTTTTTATTGTTTGAAAGGTGGTGTGATCCTTGGCCAAATTGCATTCAGGTTGCTTACCAACAGGGGATTTCCGATCACGTCCCTATTATGTTACATGTTGATGATGCTAATTGGGATCCGCGTCCTCTCAGAATGCTTAAGTGTTGGGCAGATTTTCCGGGTTATGAAGATTTTGTCCGTGATATGTGGTCGTCGCTTAATTTTAATGGATGGGGTGGTTTTGTGTTGAAACAAAAATTGAAAATGATGAAGGCAGAGTTAAAGGGTTGGCATATTCAACATTCGAAGAATTTGGATGGTAAGATCAATGATGCTAAAAACCGTATTGCTATATTAGATTCTAAGGTGGAGGAAGTGCCACTTATTGAGGTCGAGATAGAGGAGTTACATACTTTATATGTTAACTTGCATTCAATGGCTCGGATTCAAAACAATATTAATTGGCAGAAATCAAGAATGAACTGGTTACAAGAAGGAGATGCAAACTCAAAAAAATGTCATGGTTATATGTCAACCCGACGACGGCATAATGCTATCAGTGTGGTATCTGTAAATGGTGTTAATATTGAAGGAGTGCAAAATATTAGAGAGGCGGTGTTCAATCATTTCTCTTCTCACTACAAATCCAATGGAACATTTCGGCCAAGTATTGATGGGCTTCATTTTCGCCAACTTTCATATACTGAAGCGGGAAGTTTAACAAAGTCGTTTACTATGGAAGAAGTGAAGCAAACGGTTTGGGACTGTGATAGTTACAAAAGTCCCGGACCGGATGGTGTCCATTTCGGATTCATTAAACAATTTTGGGACATATTGAAGGATGATTTCATGAGATTTTTGGTGGAGTTTCATCGCAACGGGAAACTTTCAAAAGGAATGAATTCTACTTTTATAGCTTTGATCCCGAAGGTGTCTAGCCTCCAACGGTTGATCGATTTCCGGCCTATCTCGCTAGTAGGGTGCATGTAAAAGGTATTAGCGAAGGTTCTCGCTAATAGATTGCGTGGTGTCATTAATAGTGTGGTTTCAGATACTCAATCAACGTTTGTTAGAGGGAAGCAAATATTAGATGGAATTTTGATATGAAATGAAGTGGTGGATGAAGCGAAGCGCATGAATAAGGAACTTCTTTTATTTAAAGTAGATTTTGAAAAGGCATACGATTCCGTTGATTTAAAGTATCTTGATTTGGTGATGGTTAAAATGAATTTTCCTACTATTTGGCGTAAATGGATAAAGGAATGTGTAGGGACAACAACAACATCAGTTTTGGTTAATGGGTCTCCTACGGAAGAGTTTTTTATTGAGAGGGGTCTTCAACAAGGGGATCCCTTGTCGCCTTTCTTATTTTTGTTGGCTGCCGAAGGGCTTAATGTGTTGATGCAAGCTGTGGTGGGGGTGCAACTGTTTACTGGTTATGGTGTAGGTAGCACAAATGATGTCCAGGTAACACACCTTCAGTTTGCGGATGATGCTCTCTTGATAGGCGAAAAATCTTGGCTGAATGCCCGCTCTATGAGGGATGTTTTGCTTTTGTTCGAGGAGGTGTCGGGTTTGAAGGTCAACTTTCACAAAAGTATGTTGACATGTGTAAATGTTTCTGAATCTTGGTTGTCTGACGCTGCTTTGGTGATGAACTGTCGAAATGGGGCTATCCCTTTTGTTTATTTTGGCCTACCCATTGGTGGGGATTCGAGGAAGTTGAGCTTTTGGAAACCTGTTATTGATCGTATAGTAGCGCAATTAACATCTTGGAGTAACAAATTTTTGTCTTTTGGTGGCCGTTTGGTATTGCTGAAGTCTGTCATGTCCTCTCTTCCGGTTTACTTTCTTTCCTTTTTCAGAGCCTCTACATGTATAATTTCTTCTATCGAATCTATATTTTAATTTTTTTTTGGGGTGGTGGTGAGGATTCTAGGAAAATTCATTGGATAAATTGGGATTCGATTTGTTTATCAAAGGAGGAAGGGGGGGTTGGGGGTTAGAAAGGTGGGAGCTTTTAACTTATCTTTGTTGGGGAAGTGATGTTAGAGGTTGGTGAATGAGAGGGAGGGGCTGTGGTATAGAGTGTTGAAAGCCCGTTATGGTGAGTTGGGAGGGCGGTTAAGGGATGGGGATAGGCATGGTTCTCAGTGGTGGAGGACGATTTGTCGTGTCCGTGATGGGGTGGGGGAGGGTGTAGGGAGTTGGTTTGACGATAATCTTCGTAGGGTAGTTGGTAACGGTCGCAATACATTGTTTTGGTTTGACTGTTGGGTGGGGGAATTGCCTTTGGGATTAAAATTTCCCCGCCTTTTTGATCTGGCTGTCAGTAAGGAGTGTTCGGTGGAGGAGATGTGGAGGTTGGGGTGGACGGAAGGAGGAAGGGCGTGGGTGTGGAGACGCCGACTGTTAGCTTCGGAGGAGGAAAGTGTTCGGGAGTGTTATATTTTATTACATAATGTTGTTTTGCAAGATAATGTTAATGACACTTGGAGATGGCTATTGGATCTTGTTCTGGTTACTCAGTGCGGGAATCATACAAATTTATTACTCACTCATGCAATAATGTTGATAGGTCTCTCGTGGACGATGTATGGCACATATAGATTCCTTTAAAAGTGTCTATGTTGGTTTGGCGTCTCCTATGCAATAGACTGCCGACGAAAGACAATTTGTTGAGGAGGAGTATTCTAAATTCAGATGATATCATGTGTGCGGCAACTGGGTGTGGAATTACTGAATCAGCACAACATTTATTTCTTCAATGTGACATATCCAGAGAGCTTTGGTATAATGTCCTTAACTGGTTAGGTATTTCGTTGGTTATGCCATTCCATTTGTGAGATCAATTCATGCAATTTACTAAGATGGCGGGATGGCCAAGATCTTCTTATTTATTCTTTACGACAATTTGGTTTGCTACAGTTTGAGTTTTATGGAAGGAAAGGAATTACCGTATATTCCAAAATATGGCCTCTACTTCCGATGTTCTTATTGAAAAGGTTAAGTTGAATACGTTCCCTATGGCTGAAATCGAAGCAAGCTTCCTTTTGTTATAGTTTTACTGATTGGTGGAAACATCCGACTCTTTGTATGAGTGTTCAGGTGTAATTTTATCTCTTTTTGTTGCTACTGTTTTTTTAGTGGCAATTTGACTCTGTAAATACTTTCTGGTGGTTCTCCCTTTGCACACCTTATGCAAGTTGAAGCATTGTGGTTTAATTGAAATCTCATTTTGATTTGTTAAAAAAAAAACTTTGCTTAAAAATATTAGTATAAACATATAGTGATAAAATATACAATATTTTGGGAAATGATGGATATTACAAAGAAAGATCACACGAAACAGACGAAATGCATTGTCATTTATTTAAAATTACATGTTTGTCCATCATTTAATTCGTAAAATTACCAATGTGCCCCTTGTTGCCAAGTTTTCTTGAACTATCGTTGCTTTTCGTGGCTAAAAGCTTCGTAAATAGAGCATTCCTCTAATATTTTTGATATATTTTGTGCATAACACGATCAATAATTTTATATATGTCGTTTTTTGGTGGTGTTCAAGGCAATATGCTAGTATTTATTAAATTTATTCTTTAAGTACAAACATCATGACTTATACGAAAATTATACACTTAGAAAATACATAATACTATTTTTCAACTTAATTATTTTGCGGTCATATTCTGTAGCAAACACACATAAAGAAAACACACTTTGGAACCTCACGAGCGAAACATTTATGGCATCGACAATCCTTGCTAATTAAGCAGAACACATTATCTGTGATGTTAAATAAGAATTAAAGAGAATAACTATAAAGAGATGAGTGATTATGTATGTCATAAAGAATAAATTGAAAACATGTGCGGAAAAAAACTTACCGTTGCTGGTCACAAGAACAGTTAAAGAAAGAAAGATAATCAAAGCATGAGCGAATTTGAGAATTTCCGCCATATTTTTTTCTCCTTTGTATAAAATAAACAAGAAATTAGCTGATCATTTTATAAGTAACAAAATCAAGTATTGTTAACTTCAATTTAGTAGTTTTTAGTACTTACAAAGTTGCAAGATGTCATTCATAAATAAAGAATTATTGTTAAGTGTCTCTTAGTTACATCAGTGTATTGTGTGTATCTTTTTAGGTCATTCAACTGATCACTCAACCTTAGCAAAAATCTCACATGTAAATTTTGAAGATGATGTAAGGTCATTTTTATAATAGATATTTGATTATTATTTTGATTTGATGTTGACTACTTGCATTATTATGGTCCTGTAAAATTTCTTCAATTCACAACTTATCTCAACCGAGTTACACAAGGTTGATTGTTTCTTACAATGTTAGAGGGCTTGGTGGGTTTGAGAAGAGAGCATAGATTCTCCGTCTTCTTCAAGATAAACATCCTGTTGTGGTTTGTCCGCAAGAGTCAAAATTGTCACATATTGAGGATTTTTTAATTCCGACATTGTGGGGACCTTCTCCTTGTGGGTACTCTTTTCAAGCTTCGGCTGGTGCTTCTGGTAGTTTGTTAACTTTATGGGATACTTCGGTGGTTGAGGTGTGGTGCACCTTGAGCCTCAGACACATTTTGGTGATTAAAGGAAGGGTGATTCTCACTGGTCAAGAGTTTATTATTGCCAATATTTATGCCCCTTGTGATGTGTCGTCTAAAGAAATTCTTTGGGTTCGGTTGTCAGAATTTATCCTTAATATTGGTGATGCTAATTTGTGTATTTGTGGTGATTTTAATTCGGTTAGAACGGCAAATGAAAGGAGAGTGATGTAGTATTTTTACGTAATCAAAAGTAAGTATTATATGTATCGTCTCCTCAGGGACTAGTGCGATATCACGAACCGTTCAACACCAATTATCATTTTAAGTTAAAAGAGTAGTTTGTTTGTTTGCTTAGAATCAAGTTAACTATGTTGTAAGATTAAAAATCGAGATTAATAAGGCGTGAAACTTGTTAGGATTAGAGTTCCTTGATCAA
>Ga0228710_1002483_pt1 | contig 29092 bp, 16 predicted proteins | sample MedpolnodulmetaG_FD_177995 | JGI IMG/M metagenome (GOLD analysis project Ga0228710, IMG submission 177995) | Root nodule microbial communities from Medicago polymorpha collected in Santa Monica, California, United States - pink nodules | ecosystem: Host-associated > Plants > Roots > Nodule...
AGACCCCAAATAAATAACAGATAAAGATTAAAAGAAAAATGAATTTAAAAGGAATTAAAATAAAAGATGGAAATTATAACTAAAAAATAATAATTGAGAGAAGAGGGCCCGACTCGGAACCAAAATGTGTCTGTGACATCTTAGGTCAAAAATTGGGGTATGACACATGGATTAGCGCGACGGTAACTGATAAGCTAGATATATGGTTCCAAGAACCAAATAGAATAACTCCGAATTTTTACTCATTGTAAAACTCCCTTTATTTCATAAAATAAGCAATTTTTAAGCCCTTACTCCAACTCATTATAAAACTCCCTTGTGTCAAGACTAAATAAAAAAACGTAACACAAATTAAAATAGACGAATCTTATTTATAAAAGTTCTTAAGTCTCTTAGACAACTTTTTGGAGGCAAAAAAGTTGTTGCACATTTTCTTCCTAATTTTTTGCTGTTTTCCTATTTTTTTTTTAGAAAATGATCGCGTATCTTATTTATCTTATTTATAAAAGTTCTTAAGTCTCTTAGACAACTTTTTGAAACCAAAGAAGTTGTTGCACATTTCCTTCCTACTTTGTTGTTGTTTCTTTATATTTTTAGAAAATGATCGCGTATCGTATTTATAAAAGTTCTTGCGTTTCTTAGAAAACTTTTTAAAGCCAAAAAAGTTGTTGCACAATTCTCTCCTAATTTTTTGTTGTTTCTTTATATATTTAGAAAATGATTGTGTATCGTATTTATAAAAGTTCTTACGTTTCTTACACAACTTTTTAAAGCCAAAAAAGTTGTTGCACAATTCTCTCCTAATTTTTTGTTGTTTCTTTATATATTTAGAAAATGATTGTGTATCTTATTTATAAAAGTTCTTTATCTTTTAGACAAGTTTTTTGAGCCAAAAAAATAGTTGCATATTTCTTTCCTAATTTTTTGTTGTTTCTTTATATTTTTTGAAAATGACAGCGTATCATATTTATAAAAGTTCTTACGTTTCTTAAACAACTTTTTAAAGCCAAAAAAGTTTTGTTGCACAATTCTCTCCTAATTTTTTGTTGTTTCTTTATATATTTAGAAAATGATTGTGTATCTTATTTATCTTATTTATAAAAGTTCCTAAGTCTCTTAGACAACTTTTTGAAACCAAAGAAGTTGTTGCACATTTCTTTCCTAATTTTTTGTTATTTCTTTATATTTTTAGAAAATGATAGCGTATCGTATTTATAAAAGTTCTTACGTTTCTTAGACAACTTTTTAAAGTCGAAAAAGTTGTGGCACAATTCTCTCCTAATTTTTTGCTGTTTCTTTATATATTTAGAAAATGATTGTGTATCTATTTATAAAAGTTTTTATCTTTTAGACAAGTTTTTGGAGCCAAAAAAATAGTTGCACATTTCCTTCCTAATTTTTTGCTGTTTCTTTATATTATTAGAAAATGATCGTCTATCTTATCTTATTTATAAAAGTTTTGAAGTCTCTTAGACAACCTTTTGGAGCCAAAAAAGTTGTTGCACATTTCCTTTGTATATTTTTGACGTTTTCTCTATTGTTTTAAAAAATGATCGTGTATCTTATATCTTATCTTATTTATAAAAGTTCTTAAGTCTCTTAAACAACTTTTTGGATCCAAAAAATTTGTTGCACTTTTCCGTCCTAAATTTTTGTTCTTTCTTTATATTTTTAGAAAATGATTGTGTATCTTATTTTTATAAGTTCTTTAGTCTCTTAGACAACTTTTGGAGCCAAAAATGTTGTTGAAGTCTAAACTACTTTGGGGGTTTTATTATTTGTCTTTTGGAAGCATTATTAATGATTTTTTCATAACAAGGATTGGACCAAGGGTCATCCATAATTCCTTATCTTTTTACATTAGTTTTGGATGTACTTCCAAAACACATCCAATAGCTACCACCAAGATGTATGGATTTTGTACATGATTTAGTCTTAATTGGAGATTCAAAGGAGGGATTGAATGAGATGTTGGATACTTGGAGACAAGTCTTAGAAGCATAAGAATTTCGTTTGAGTAGAAGCAAGACATAGTATATGTAATGTAATTTTAGCCAAAGATGAAGTAGTTCGACCTTAGAGGTGAATGTTGGAGATCATATCATACAAGTTACACAGTTTAAATATCTTGGTTTCATTCTTTCGACAAAAAAAACTTGGGTTCATAAGGCAAAATGACAAAGAAATAAAAGTAGATGTAAATCATTATATTCAAGTTGGATGGTTGAAATGGAGAAGAGCCTCAAGTGTTTTTTGTGATACAAATGTGTTGTTTAAGTTGAAGTGAAAAAATACCAAACAATTGTCAGAACAACGATGTTTTATGAAACAGAGTATTGGCGGTTAAGAACCAACACGAGAATAAAGTAAGTGTGTTGAGATGGGAATATTGCGTTGGATGTGTGGTAAAACTAGATGTGATAAGATTAGAAATGGCAACATTATAGAGATAGTTGGGGTTGCACCCATAGAATAAATATTGTGGAAAATAGTTTTAGGTGGTTTGGACATGTAGAGAGGAAACATGTGATTCTATAATAAGAAGAGTAGATCAAATAGAGGATAGTCATATTACAAGAGGTATAGGAAGACCTAAAAGAATTATAAGAGAAACTATTAGGAAAGATTTATAGATTAATGAGCTGGATCTAATTTATGATAGAACAATATGACATATTTCGATCCATGTAGTCAACCCCACTTAGTGGGATGATGTTTGGTTGTTGTTGTCGTCATCTTTTGGAAGCATTAATTCATGCTCAACAACAACTATTATTTCATTTCATGATCAACTACCACATTTATTAGTGAATGAGATAATCAACTTCCCGTGCATCGCAGGGGTCCAAATACTAGTAACAATTAAAGTATGAAATTATTGAAGACTTGTAAAGGTTCATGCAAAAGAACTGAATTCTCTCTTTCCCTTGAGGAGGACCAAATTTATGGATAAATTGATGCTTCATGAGTGACTAAAACGCATGGACCAATTAAAGCATGAAATCATTGAAGACTTGTAAAGGTTACATGCTGGCTCGGAATTAAAAGAAATAAAACATTTATTTTTAGTGCATTTTTTATATGTCATTATCCACCTTTGTCATCCCTAGCGTGTCATTCCATTTGTAAGTAGTTTTCATTGCAAGTTCGTTGAACTATGAAAGTCATTTTGGTCCTTGACTGTGTAACGAGTAGTTATAATAGTGATTGGTCGGATTAAGCAAGTGTGCCAAATCGTTTACCAAGTAATAAAGTGATAAGTAGAGTATCGTATACACAAAGATTTTTGTTTTGTCCAAACAATTCACATTACTTATTTTGTTTTGACGATATAAAATAAAAGAGTTAAGGGTTAGAGATTGCAATTTTTACCTGTTTGCAACAGAGCAAGTTATCTGTTTGGTTGCAAAAAAGTAAGCAGCGGTTTGGACTCTTCGAATCCCCCATATCTATTTTGTTTGAATTAAATAACATTTATGTCGCGTTTATTTATTTTAAGTATACTATAGAAGTGATGAGGCCGTTAGGACGTTCTAACCTAGTCGATTGTCAAGCTACACCTACTAATCGCATGGTGTTCCTTACGTACGGGGTCTATACTATCTCAGTTGATCCAAGTCTATCCCTCCGATGGCTAACTGCACCTGCTGATCGCACGGTGATTCTTACGTGAGGGTCCACTACTAAAAAAACAAAAATTAGTGAGGGATATTTAGTGAGGGAAAACGTGAAATCCCTCTCTAATTCCGTCACTAAATTTTGCGACCAAAGAATTTGTGAGGAATTTCATTTTTTCCGTCACTAATTTCCCTCGCTAATTTTGCTTTTTCTAGTAGTGGTCTTGCTAATTCAAAGGTAATTGAAACATAAACTTAAATTGGCGTTCCTAGATTTCCAAAGGCAATGAAGGCCCATGTTCCTGAAGGTCTTCCCATCTATGAATCTTAGGACACTTATAGCACACTCTCCTTCTCCCCTTGACTCTTCTACAAACGAGCAGCCCTATCAGCGTCTACCTTACTAAAGGGTCGAGGAGAATGATTTTACTATGATCATTCACTTCAAGAGGCACTTATTTCTCTAATTAATAACTAGCTACATCCTAGGTTCAACATATTTTACTAAATATTAGTAATGTCACCTCATAAGTACTTAATATTAGGGTCAACTCTCTTTCGGTATCTTTCGTCTAGTTACTAACTACTTACTTCCTAGATAGGTAGATATAAATATCAAGGTACAAGCATCAATACCAGGCACAGTCACAACAATGAATTGGTACTAGTAGTAAGTGGTTTGAACCTCTTAAGTTGAGTTTCACTCTAAGGAGATTAATGATCGATAAGTTACAATGAAAACTTTATATCTATAACATGGTAACAACAAATAGATAAATAAATACTACCAAAATTAAGTTTTTATTTGATTTCAATTAATTTACTAGGTACAGTGAGTCAAACCCTCTTTTAAATAATATATATAAACAAAAAATTTGGCTAAACTATTTTTTATTTTAAATATATATCCAAATGAAATATCGACATTGCCCTTTTCTGGTTTATGTTATATTGAAGAACAAATGGGTGGTGAGGGGGGCTACGGGTCATCAGAGTTCTCTATGTCCTTCTGGTGGCCAATGTTCCTTTTGTTTAATCCTATTTCGTCATCATTCCTTTGGATCACCGCTGTTTACAAGGAGCATGTGGTTTGGGTTGGTTCCGTTCGTTTTGCTTGATTGGGTTGTTGTGCTGTTCATATATGCTTTCGATAAGCTCATCACCAGGGGTATATGTGCTTGCTTCAGTTGTCGATGGTCCCCAAAAATTGACTTCCCTTTAAAACTAGTTCAGGTTTGGGTGTTCTCAAACCGTTACGGTATAATTTGTATTTTATCTAAGTCGTTGGCTACAGTCTCTAGGCTAAAATGGTCGTGGAATGCTTACTGTTTCATTGATGTGCGGTGGGTTATAGGTATAAGGTTCAGTTAATTCGTGTTAGGAGTCTTATCCATAGCCTTAAAAAGAACCTGTATTTGGTTGCTAAATGTTCAAATACATTTTTTTAAATTAAGTTCGTACGTGAGCTCACTGAATTTTGCGCGGGTGTATGGATTTTTACTCTGGATTAGGATTTGAGGTTCTTATACCCTCAAGGGTTGCTATGTATCGTTGTATTACCTTATGGATGTTTGTTTTTCCTTTTGGGTAAGGCCTTATGTCCCCCCACTCTTTTGTACCTTTGTTTTTTTATAGTTTATTTAGGTGTTGCAGATCCGTCTGCACCCCTTTGTTTAGACAAATACCTACATTGCCCTTGCCTCTTCCATAACCAGCCACATTACCTGATTAATTCAAACTAACTCTCATTGAAACTAAGTTATACTAACTACACCAATTATGTTTTGATTTTCTAGTCAAATCAAATTTTTTCTAACCTCATCTTTCAGGCATTACATATTACTAATGTTCCTCTTCTTCAACTCATCATTTTCTCTTCTCCGAAGGAATCTACAACTTCGTTTGTTTCTCTTTTCTAACTTTTTGTTTGTAGGATATTCGGTGAAATATTTTTATTTGTTTTTTTTTTCTTCAGGATATCGTTAAACAAAGGAGATTATCCTCAATGATAGTACTTTATTTCTCATGATTTTTTTGTTATCATTAGCCTTTTTTGTTACAAGCCATCATAGTATAGTTTTATTGTCAAGTTCTTTCTTATTTTATCATCCTCTAAGGAAGGTATTACTAGGTTTCTCTTTTCTTCTCTTTTGTGCAAAATACCCTTGCACGTTCTTATAAAAGATTTCGTCTCTCAAACCTATTTAATAAAAATGTGTCTAAACTAAAATCCGTTCATATATATTTACTCCATTTCTGGTTACATGCCTATTTTGTGCTTGTTATCTTAAAAGATTTGTGTCTAAACTAGTTTTTATAACTTACATTCAATGATGTTATATGAAGATGTTGTTATGTATTTAGTCAATTTTGTTCTAAATAGCTATTATGTGCAACTTCTTTTAGAATATGTTATGTTTAAAATGTATTTAATTTTTACTTTTTATTTTAGCTTACATGCAATGAAGTTCGTTTTATGAAGTTGTGACCGATTTTAGCCCAATATTTATTTCACTAATCACATTTTTGGTACCTTTTCTATATCCGTGCATGGCTAGATCTATCGATTTCATTATTACTACACTATATTATTTCTCTTTCTCTTCTTGCAACAATAATCATTGTAAAGGTGTAACTTTTTTGACACACAATTGTTCGGATGATTTGGGAGGCTAGATATGGAATTATTTTCTCAACTAAGATATTGGTGGAGGAGGAAATTGTAGATTAATGTTGGTGTAAGCCCTAAATGCCAATAGTTTACGTTAAACTTATGTTATGTATCATGACTATTATTATTAAATAAAATATGGAATTCTTTATTATAATTGTTGTAAGATTAATAAAGTCTCAAGAATAGATAGTTCATGTGATAAAATAGTAAGTGTGACTTAATCATGAGATTACATAAACATAAAGAACGCTATTCTTAAATGTATCCGTAGTCAAACTTTAATATAAATTGGGATAATAAAGCGTAGAGACTATTACGTATGTAGACTGATGACCACATCTAATTGGTCATGAATATGATATATGTTAAGTCTATACATAGGTATAAATATTAGGAATAACATTTATTCTGGATTGACCCACCGTGAGAATACTACATAGTATGTTATGAAAGTTTCATAAGATAATCTCACAATGATAATGATGTATACACTCTTAGACCTGAAACCACTATGATTCCTAGATGTGGACTCAAGTGTTTTATTGCCATTCAAACGTTGTTTGTAACAAGATAACCATAACGTTGGGTAATGGGCACTTGATGAATCATGTTAAGGGACATGAGTGTCCTATATGTGATTTGTCCCTCCTTCATAACAGGAGATATATCTTTAAGCTCTTGATGAAATATGGCTGTAAAATTGTATGACCATGCCGAATTAAGTCAATATGAGATATTGAGCTTATTCATAGAACTATAAATATTGATCTATACAAGGGTGACACAATCTATGCCTTGTATTCAATATAAATATGAGGACAAATGAGTAAATGCACACACAAACATTATCGAGGAAAAAGTTTCGATAGATCACTTGACATTCTTGTCACTTGGATAAAAGTGATTTGTTGCTAGATACTGCTCACTATTTATAATATTAAATATAAGATTTAATATCATTGCCAACTTTACAAGAACCTATAGGGTCACACACAATAAAACGGTCAAAAGGAGAAATATAAGTAAGACTTATAACTTGGGGTTCAATTAGCAAATGCCGCAAATTAGTTAGTAAAATGCTAAATGGGTTAATGGGGTTACGGAAGCCCAGTAGTGATTACTGACTTGCAGAACACACAAGGAGTTCTATAAATAGAACCCTGGCGTTGAAGTCAGAGGTTGTACGTTTTTCAGAAACCCTAGAACCGTATGAAGCTTTGATCGCTTGTGTCTAGCAGTGGGAACCAAAGGAGAACCGTTCGTGTGGACAAGTAGAGACATTGCTTCTTTGCTTTGCTGTGATTGAGACTCTCTTCCACACTTCAAGAGGTATCATTCTCTTTCACTGATCATGTCAAATTTGTAATCATCCAAGGAAAGGAAATCAATTTTTTTTATCCCGCTGCCTATTATTGTACTTTATTTCTCTTCATTTAAATCTACCACTTGGAGGTTATTTCTAGCTACAAGTGGTTGGTACTATGAGTGTTTTTCGAATCTTCTTCTTTTCCATAATTCATAGTTTGGGAGATTTTAGTTTGGCGGTTAGAGTACCCCCTTGTACTTATATCTAACCTCTAGGTTTAAACTATATGTACCTCTCTCATTTTGATCTAATATAATTCGTTTTGCTCTTAAAACAAAAATTTCATTTTAAAAATTTCATTGAAAATTTTAGTGTAATGAAACATGCATAGATAATATGATATCTAAGAAGCTAGCTTATTTACCTTAGTCATTGATGAGATACATAACTTGGATAGAGACCTTAGAATTGCTGAGTAAGATGAAAGGTTCTGGTTTGTGTAAAGATTCCTTTCTTATAATTCTAATACTAGTATAATTCTTAAAGTTGAAATGAAGAAATATGATGTGGTGCACAGCTGTATACACAACAGAAAAATGGTTGAAGGGCTTGTAACATGTAGTTGGTTCATTAAGGCCAGAAATTTTTATGAGGAGATGATCTCAATCGGATGCTCAGAAGCAAGGTTTTAAAAAACGGTCTGTTACCGAGAAAAAGGCCGCGCAAAAATTATAGGTAGCGGATGTTACCGTTTTTACAGAGTGAACAAAAATCACAACGAAACGCCGTTACAACCACGACGAAACACCGTTATGGCCGCAAAAAGTTGTTGTTCATGACAATAAACATAGAATCCGGATATTTTTTCAATTGAGATAGATGAAAACATTATTTTTAGTACATATTAGATCATAAATTACATAAGTTATTTCCTTATCTAGTCTAGAACTTCAAGTCTTTCTCTAGTTTAAGTTATCTAAGTTCCTATCATTATTTAAGAGTTGTACAATGTTGTGATTAATTCACACCACGACAACTGCAATCCGTATCGCAACACCCGTAACGGCCGAAATCGCGAAATCCTATACACGACCGTGACCTTGACCGCTACCGTTATATAAAACCTTGATTATTGGGTTTGATACTTGGGTGTATAAATTAAATACCATGCGGCGTTGGGTCCCCTGTGCAGTAATGAACAGGCTTCGCCGCTTGTTTGGTTCTGGTGTTCTTGGTTCCATTGTGATTATAGCTGGTGGAAGAGATATGTCTGGATTTGTTATCAAGTCTGCTGAGTTGCATGACTCTGCTTCGCCAGCTGGTATGTGGACCTTACTACCGGACATGCACAGTCATCGTGCTTTGTGTTCTAGTTTTTTTTATGGATGGTATATATATTCTATATTATCGGTGGAATATCATATACTAGTAGTTCATTAACTTGTTGGCGGATAATAGAGGGAATGTACCCACTTTATCATATTTAATACGCTTGTTGCTGTACTTAATGATCAGTTCTATGCAATTGAACGTTTAAGTAGCATGATCAAGAAATATTGGAAACAGAATAACACCTGGGATGATTTGGGAAGGCTTCCTGTTCAGGTTGGTTTTTCGAATGGTAAGTGCCTTGCTTTCAAGACTTCTGGAGATAAGCTTTTGTTTGTAGACGGACAAAGTGGTCCAGAAGGGGAAGAAGCTGTAGTAGTGTATTCTTGGTGTCCCAGACTCGGTGTTATCAACTGCAAAATAGAGTGGGAGGTACTCGGCAGGAAGGAGGGTGTCGGGGTATCCATTTCTAGTTGTGATGTTATGGGCTGTTAGGATTTTAGTGGTTTGGTTATCTATGTTATTTCAGTTGGTGTCAACTGCTAGTGCAGATGTATTGTGTCTTTGGTTTTTAATGTTATTCTGGTTTGCATCGATTTTTAAAAAACCTAAATTTGTACTTTGTTTGTAATGTCAAGACTACTTTCATAATTTCTCCGAGGTTTTAGTTGCTTCTTTAATCTGTATGTGATTCTCACGAACCTATGCCTGTTAATAGAAACTTCATTGTTCTGTGAATAATTACGATTGGGATTTACCTGGTTAATTATCTCCGGTTTCAAAATTATCTGACCTTCGTTCTGATCTGCCTTTATTGTTTAAGGTATGTGATGTTATGTGATTTTGATTACAATGATTTTTTTTTTTTGGGTAACTATGTGATTGGTGTGAAAATTCATTGGTTTTGTTGATAATTAATCTTTGTCGGAGAACCTGACCGACCATATTTGCGTTTAATAGAGTCTCCCATCCAACCATATTTTTTCTATGAACCAGAGACTATGTTCTAGGGATTTGAGTTTATTTCCACTTGGACAACCGTGATATTGGTTACCTTTATTTTTTCTGTTTAAATGGGTGTTTAGCTTTTATGAAAATGTTGATTTTTTGTGTGTTGTTTTTTATGTAGATCGATACTTAAGATTGAAGGCATCTCTAAGTGTCTGATTGAACTGATCATGTCTAACAAGACTGAATGTTCTTGTTTAACGTGACACATGTGATTATCTTTAACTACTCTGTTTTCTCAAAATATTTTGAGTTAATGTCGGGTCTATTATTTGTGTTAAGGAGTAAAATCTAGGAAACGTGTCCTGCAAAATAGAATTTCCAGCCCATCTATGAGACCAAAACAACATCATCTCTTTATTACCTATCCTACGAACCACAAAATTGGAGAACTAGTAAACTAAAATATGAAGGAAAAAAGTTCCATTTCCTAAGATTTCCTAAACAAATTGAACTGAATATAACAATGCTACCCAACTTATGAAGAATAGAACCTGGCTAGAAAATATATTGCTGATAACCTGGTATTTTACTATATCTTCAAGTTCATCCTCATTTCCAATTGATGATGTCCGGTAATTTTTCCAAATCTATAACATTGTCCTAGAAAAAGAAAATCCAAAAGGCACGAAAATTCAATGATAAGAATAAAACATGATGTGATAATGTTTTGCATTTGCTTCATTCTTCTGCTGCAACATGACCTTGACTAAAGTTGGCAACCAAGTGAGTTGCGCACCCATCCTTACCTAAAACGTTAAGACATTGAGTTTATGAATTCTCTTACTTATATGTTGTTCGACCAATGTCAATCAATATGAAACTTTCAACTAACACTTGCTACACAACGTGATGTTCATGGAATTTGGGAGTTTCGTTTCAAGAGTATCTATCAATTTCAATAAGAGCAGTGCTATATCTCTAGAAAAGTAACATCACGATCTCTTCAACAATAAAGAGCAACCAATCACAATGCACTATTTGCCACAATACAAGGAGGTGTGGGCTGAAAAATAGGAAGTGAACAATAAACCATGCAATAATCATTTGCCAACTGTATCGGGAAACTTTCGCTATGCCAATCTCTCGTTGTAAATAGCATTTTTCTTTCAATCAACCATAATTTACAAATCAAAATCTAATAAAAAATATTATGATCATAAATCATTGATGCAATAAATATATTTAACAAAATATGAATCAATTAAAGGTAGGTTTTCATTTTCATGCAAACTGTGAGTTTCCTTTCAAGAGTATCTATCAATTTATCAAGTCCAATCTACAATCAATCCAAATTCATAAACCAACATCTAACCTAACATATACTAAAAATCCTAAATAAAACATCAAATGCCATAAATATAATTTATAAACACGACTTATTTTCATTTGTTTTTTTTTTTAAGGCAAAATGGAGTATATTATCAACAATGAAGTATTCTACCTAGCACAAGATGCACCATGGTAGAACAAGAAAGTCTAACAGTCAAATACAATTTTGAAACAAATGGATTATGGATTTGATATAAAACTTACTCAGTATAAACATAATATATTATCTGCTACGATAAATAACTCAAATCAAGTTTAAATCAATAAATACATAAAAATAAACTCAAGATATTCCCAAATCAAATTTCAAAACCTGAGACTCAAATCCAAATGATTGAGATTGCATAAAACTTGAATAAAGAACGTAAAAGCATATTTCATGTCTAATAAAACATGTATATTCATATTCACCATCTTTTTATTCAAATTATTTAGTATATTGATAGAGAAAATTATTAATATAGGGTTTTCAATAGTGTGTGAAAAATGAGAGTTTTAGAAAAGGGAAAGAGAAAAGACTAAATGATACATATAGGGTTTTATTATACATGAAGTAGTAAGAAAGGTTTTGATACAAAATTATGTTTATAGAACTACTCAACTACTATGACTAAAATCTGTATGTGCTATATATCATGATATATTCTAGAAACAAGTGTGACAATGTTATGACTCACATATTCTAGAAGAAGCTTTTAAAGTAAATTAATTATGGTTGTTGATTTAGTTAACTATTATACAAAGATCATCATAAGTAAAATTATAATAGATTAGAAAAAGTGAACAATCTATAAGAGCTTTTGTACTGATCACCACATTGTGAATATTATTTTACATTATATGTCACATTGTGAATGAAATATTATTTTACATTAAAACTAAATATGTGGTTTCTAACTCAAGTATGACTCAAGTATTCTAAACGCAAATTCATTATTGTTGACTTAATTTATATGCAACTATTCTAGAAGTAAATCTAAAGTTTCTAAGTCAGAAGAAAATCCAAAAATGCCAACTTAATTATTATTAAGCTATTATAGATGGAACATTAAAAGTAAACCATGGATGCCGACTCAGTTATGACTTAACTATTTTAGAAGTAAATCCATAGATTTTATGTCAGTTATGACTCAATTGTTTAAGAAGGAAATCCATAATTGTATACTCGATTTTAATTCCACTATTTTAGAAGTAAATCCATAGTTGTTAACTCAGTTGTGACTCGAGTATCCAAGTAGGAAAGCCATAACTGTTTACTCGGTTTTAAATCCACTATTTTAGAAGTAAATTCATAGTTGTTAACTCAGTTATGACTCGACTACCCAAGAAGAAAATTCATAGGTTTTAACTTTGTTATGACTCAACTATTCTGATGGCCGTTCCTAGAGTTTTACGGTCTTAGGCATAATATGAGAAAAGGCCTTCTTACATAATATATCATAAAATTTTTTAGCTTATTGTTGTATTTTTATCAGCTCTTCATTTCTTTTCTTTTTTCATTTCGCTTTTCAGTACCAAATAAATGTTTTTCAGACAAAATTTGAAAATAAATCAAATGTTCTATAGACACCAAAACAAAATAAAATACCGTAGAAGTAGAAAACAATAGCACATGCGAAGTAGACTGAAATTTTAGCACCCAAACATCTTATGTCAAATGCAGCTATTGATAAAAAGAACAAAACAGAAGAGTTGATGCGTCTCACATTGGTTTTTTATTCCGTAGTGATCTCACATTATCAAATTCAATTCTGCAGTCATTTCAATCAATTCAAGAAAGTTGACATTACTATATTGAGATAATTTATTTTTTTGGAATCTTTAAAATACAAGATTAAGGTTACTTTCTCTAGTAGACCCATTTTCAACTAAAATAGAATTGGTTTTGTTATGAAAATCATCTCAATTTCTTGGATAATAAATATCGTGGATATTTTTAATATTAGTGAGGCACATTATTAGGAACAAAGGGCCCAAAAAAATATCACAAATTTCTTCGATAATAAATTTTTTAGCACATTATTAATAACAACTACAAAAATTTATAAGAGGGTGTATATAAAAAAAATTTAGCCACATGTTGTATACTACCTCTGTCTTTAATTATAAGACTCTTTTGAGAATATTTTTTGTCCCTTTTTATAAGACCTTTTTACTATTTTTAATTATATTAACTACTTATTTCTTTACTTACATATTCTTATTTATTATACATTTTTCTTCAATCAATAACAAATAGTATATTGAAAACATAAAGTGACTCTTTCTCAAAAAGATAAAATTATAAAAACAATAGTAACTACAAAAAAAATAGAACAAGGGTTGACCATATTGATTTATAGCTGCTTTTTTTTCAAACTTTTTAGAATATAGTCAAAGAAGGTGTGTTTCAAGGTTGTGCTGGAATTCTTTACTGATGGTTAGCTCCTACCAATTTCAATTCAAACACAATTGTTCTCATTCCAAAAGTTGATCATTATGATAATGTAGGACAATTTAGACCATTAATTAGCTTTGAAAAATTTTAAGTTTAAAATTATTACAAAGATTATTGTTGATAGGCTTGCCTCAATTAGGGGTGTTCATGGGTTGGATCAACCCAGTCAAATCCACCTAAAAAATCTAAAAAAATGGGTTGGGTTGTATAATTGCGTGAGTTTGGTTTTTAAAAATGGAAAAACCCATAATAACAAATGGGTCTCAGGTAAAACCAGACTCAAACCCAAAAAAACAACTAACCAAATAATGTTAATATTTTTTATCTTTATTTTCATAGGGTAGAAGAAAGTTATATTTCCAAAACCTACATGTCATACCCCAATTTTTGATTCAAGATCCCACATTCATACACCATTTAACCCTGATCAGTCTTTGACTTATCAGTAAAAAACTCGGCAGAGAGGTATTTTAAAATACCTCATTTTTTGGTTCCGAGTCGGACCATCTCTCTTTATTTTTTAGTTTATTTCCATCTTTTATTTAAGTTTTTTTTTAGTTGTTTTTTTTTAATTTAATCTTAATTTTAATTTCATTTAATTAGTTTTTTATTTTTTTATTATTTTAATCATTTTCTTTTTATGTTTTTTAATTTTATGTTATTTTTAATTAATAGTGAATCGGTCCAAGTTTTCTTCGTCCAGGGGTCCAAAAGAATTTTTTCCCAGCGCCTCATTTGCAGGTAGTTTTCCAGGGTCAACACGTTTCTGTATCCCCCCCAAGTCATTGCCTTTTTCATCAAACCCTAACACTATAAGAATCAATCTGCACACACATGAATCACACATAATTTCACAGCCATACCTGCATCAAAATAACACAGCAAATTCACGAAACCAAGAAACCTGGACAATCAAAAACCATAAACACACAGAAATCACGATACAAAAGCCAGGCAAAACATTATTTCACAATTTATATAACCCTCAATCAAGTTGAACATTATCTCTTCTGAGCAAATAGGCTTAAAAAATGGCAGGAACATCGGATATTGTATTTGTACCACCTCAGAAACCATCAACTAATTGCAAAAAATATCCTTTGGTGGTAATGTAGCTTTCAAAGTTGATATATCAAAGGCATTTTGACACATTGGAATGGAATTTTTTACTAATAGTCTTGAAGGATTTTGGTTTCAATGATAAAAATTGTGATTGAACATAGGTTATTCGTGAGCCGACTACATTATCAATTGTTGTTAATGTATCAACATGGTTATTTCAAATATAAATTAAAGATGAGTGAGACAAGGTGACCCTTTGTCACTTCTCTTCTTTTGAATTGAATAAGATGTTTTAAGAAGAGGTATTGGAAAACTTGTGGAACAAGTCAAGCGTGAACTCATTGGAGGAAGAAGAAACTTTCAGGTCCCCTCACACACACTCTATGTTGATGATATTATGGTGTCATGTAAAGGAAACGTATCTTCAATTCAGGCCCTAAAAATATTTACCATATGGACAAATAGTTAATCCTGTAAAATCAACTATTTACTCTGGTTCATTTTCAAATGCTAGATTGATGAATATTGCTTATCTAGGTTGAATTAACATTGGTTCATTACCATTTGTTGGGTATTTGTATTGGCTGCATTATTGCTAAAATAAATATCTATGATTGTGCTGTTGGAAACTATGTTCCAACATGTTTTAGGCATTTCTGTAAGATGTTGGATACGATGTTCCAACATCCTGGCACGGTTCAGTGTACCTTGGTTCATGCCTATTTGTACGCGCGCTTTATATTATTTAAGGAAATCACATTTCCGTTTCTTATTGACCAAGCAACGCGCATATCTTTCCAGAATTAGTTGTGTAATATTCCTAAAGGTGTGATTATATTTTAGGAAATATTTGAAGCTGTTTTGGACGTTCCTACAGATGTTCCTACATTTTACGACTTTCCATATTTGTCTCTGATTCTTGTTTGTAGATCAGCTAAACGATCTGCAATTTCTTCTGAAGCCCAACAAGGTTAATTGGCTCATATTGCTTCAGTATAAAAGGAAGATATCAAGACCTAATTGAGTATTCTAGCTGTCATTTCTAAAAGCTTAGTTTTTAAGGTTTTGAGTCGTTTGTGTGTCTACTCTTGTATCGTGTTGATGCAAGTTTAGTACTGTTTATTGTGAGCCTTCCTTGTATCATATTGATACGTGTTAAGGACTGTTTATTGAGTTGTAAACTCTTTGTGCTACACCAAAGCATGTAAGCAAGGTCGTAGTTGTTTGTTTGAAGGTAACTTCACCATTTGTGTGTTTTAGTTTAATAATCACAGGGGTTGTGGTTGACTGTAGGATAGTGAGATGGGATCTCAGATCTAGGAGTTCCTAGATTGAAATCTAGACGGGTAGGTCCTAGGTCTTAAGGGTAAACGAGAAGTTTGCTGAGAGCTTTAGAATAAGGACTACACTAGTGAATTTCCTTCTTGGCTTGGTAGTCCCAGATGTAGGTGATGTTGCACCGAACTGGGTTAACAATTGTCTTGTGCCTTTTACTTTTCTGTTCTTTATTTCCCTTGTTATTTTTATTTACTGCTAGCACGATGTCTAAACATTACACTCAACATCCGTAATCTGTGTCTGGTGTTGGAACATCACATAGAACATTTGGTTACTAGTGCGCCAGAATTTCACCATTTACCTGCTTGGGAGTCCCCATTTTTAAAGGAAAACCTAAGGTAGCATACCTCTCCCATTGATAACAAGATCAAATCAAAACTATCAAGATGGAATGCATCTTTGCTATTTATTGTTGGTCGAGTTCAACTAGTGAAGTCAGTGGTACAAGGCTTGTTGATTCACAACATATCAATTTACTCTTGGCCAATTTATCTTCTCAAAGACTTGGAAAATTGGATCGGAAACTTGATTTAGAGTGGTGATATTGCCAAAAGGAAACTTGTAACAGAAGCATGGAACAAAATTTGTAGACCTTTCTAGAAGGAGGGTTGGAAATCAGATCATTGATTACTTTGAATGAAGCATCTAAACTCAAGCTTTATTGGGAATTCAGAAATTCATCTCAGACATGGTCTTCCCTTGAACCCATCTCTAATCACATCTAATCCTCAATCTGGAGCAGCATCAGAAATGAATTTGAAACTATTGATAACAATCTATGAAGCACGGACACCCCTCGAGTTAGGCGTGTCTCAGTGTCAGACACATGTCGTATCCAACACCGACATGACACCGACACATATAATTATACTGAATTATATAAAAAAATTCAAATTATTAACAGTGTAGACGTGTCGGCTTGTGTTGTGTCCGGTGTTCGTGTCCGTGTCCATGCTTCATATACCCACTTTTCATCACTCATAACTTGCCTCAAAATGCAAATCAACACTTATCCCTAACATTAGCTTACTTTATTCAAGGATGTTGGCATGATTTTTTTTGTTTACACAAAACGATGTTAGCATGATTGTTGGATGTGAGTTTCACTTCACATATAACTTAAGGATTAATAGGCCTTTACCCCTTGTAATATAGGTTACTTTTGGTTTTCTCCCTTGTAAAAATTTTTTGTCGGATTTCGTCTTTGTAAAAAAAAATTGTTTTAGAATACCCCCCTTGGCCTGTTGATTGCGCATTTTTGCTGATGTGATGCGTCACTTTTTTCTTATGACGTGGCGCGCCGACTGTATATTTTTTTTATTAGGTACACGTGGCATTTGTGTTTTTTTTAAAATAAAAATAAAAATAAAAAAATTCTAAAAAAAATTTAAAAACGAAAAAAAATCTGGAAATTTTTTGAAAAAATACCGAAAAAATTTAAAAATTCCAGAAAATTTAATAAAAATAAAAAAATCTGGTAAAAAAAATGAAAAATTCTGGAAAAGATTAATATATATCGAAATTTTCTAAAAATTAATATATTTAGAAAAAAAAAATTCCAGATTTTTTTCAATACTGGAAAAATTAAAAAATTCTGGAAAAATGGAAAAAATTCATTTTTTTTTTTTCAAAAGTAAGAAGTTTTATTTTAATTTTTTTTGAAAATTTAATTTTTTTTAAATATGATTAATCTTTTTTCTAAAATTTTGTTTTTTTAAATATGATATTCTGGAATAAAAATTTCGTAAATTTTAATATATATTAATCTTTTCCACAATTTTTTTAAATATTTCCAGATTTTTTTCATTATTTTTTATTTTATCAGATTTTTTTTTAATCATTTTAAATTTTTTTATTAATTTTTCCATATAATTTTTAAATATTTTGGTATTTTATTTATTTTTCTAGAATTTTTTATGTTTTTTTTTCTTTTTTAAGAATTTTTTAAAAAAATCACAAATGCCACGTGTACCTAATAAAAATATAAAAAAAATTATACAGTCAGCATGCCGCATCATCAGAAAAAGGTGACGCAGAATGCCACATCTGCAAAAATGCATAGTCAGCAGGCCTAGGGGGTATTCTAAAACATAAAAAAATTTACAAGGATGAAATCTGGCAAAAGAAATTTACAGGAGAAAAACCAAAAGTGACCTATATTACAGAGGGTAAAGGCCTATTAACTCTAAACTTAAATTCCACTATTTACTTATAAAGAAGTGTCTTTGGTGTGACTCAACATTAAACATGCTATTATTGACTTAGAATGTATGAGAATCTCATTTTGTATTTAGGATTTTTTTCACATCCAAGAACTATGTTAGCAAGACAAAATGTATATACAAAAAGAAAATTTACTAAAATTAGTAGTTATTGTAGTTTACTTTCCCTTTACATTACAGTATATAGATAACGCACTCCAGAATCAACTCCAAACTTCACTTTGGAATCACAAAATTCTGCATAAGGCCCTAAATAATTTGTCTTTGTCATTATCAAACTCCAAACTATTACTAGAAATCCGGTGAGCTTTTGAGCAATGGCGGACCCTAGACGTTTACTTTTGCCCATTTTATCCCTCTGGAGAGGGAGGTGATGAGGAAACAATATTTCAGCAACAACATTGTGAAAGCAATATGAAACGAAAAATGAAGAGAATGAATATAGGACAAAAGAATTTTCTGCACATTTCCAATGTCTGGTAGTCTTACATAATGAATAACAATATATATATTTATCCTACAAACAGTTCCCCAATTGAATGGACCTGTAACAAAGCAATCTCATGAACTACTCCTAGAATTCACCATCATCATGTGATAATAACAAATCAAAGTTGGTGAAGGTAAAAATTGGTAATAACAAAATTTAAAGAAACTAAAAAATGATTCTCTAGAAGGGGGGACCTCACAAATTAACTGTCCTAGTAGTAATGTTCTCAACACCAAGAAGATTGATGAAACAGGTCCTGGTGACTTTTTACCATTCAGTTTATTCTCCAATATTCAACTATGGAATCTTTGTTATATTGTTCCATAGAAGATCAATAATAGTATATCCTTTCAGCAACCAAAAATAGAGGATGTGTTTTTCATGTCACAACTCAAGGACTCAAATGATTCTCAATGCCATTTAGAGACTGTAATAACTCTTTCTGCAAAAATGTAGGGAATGGTAGAAAATCCACCAAGAAAGTGTTTTAATCGCTTTGCCCTCTCAGCCATTTTTTCTATCGTCTTGAAGAAAATATCAAGACGCAAAAAATTTAGATGAAATACGGTCCCTTTCATATTCACTGTTGTACAAATCAAACCATAGAGCTAGTCGGCAGCGGACTATGATTCTTGGATATGACAGTTCTTCACAAAATCATTTGAATAATTGACATACTTCGTCCAAAATGGCCGAAGATGTTCAAAGCCAATTGGTAACCAGGGTTTTGACTGGCCGTTGTAGTGAATAACAGCGGCCTTTTTCACGTTCTCAATATTCGTATTGCTCTGATAGCCTAAGCCAAGCATGTGCCAAGAGGGATCAATTGGATGAACGTGACCTTTAAATGCAATCAACGCAGGAGGTAGGGTTCCTAGCTTCCACATTGTTAGGTTTGACCTCAGATTCTGCCATAGAGAAATTGTCAATAATAATATAGTCTAAGTAAACAGAAAAGTTGAAGAACAAAAGACCAACCAAGAGTTTCCAACCTCCATCACCCTATCTCAATTTCAGAAGGAAAAAAAGAGGAAGGATTTCCTTTCTAATACAAAAATAATATTGACACAGATTTTGACAACAATTTGGATGGTTATCGCAGTTCAAATATGTGATTAATTACGTTCAGCAGATACTTAATGAATATAACAAGGTATTGCAACTCATCGATCATCCACTAAATGTAACTAACCATGATTTTGAACATCGTGAACTATGATTATCAAGTGTTCAAATATACATGATATCCACTAACCATGATTGGTGTTCAAATATACACCCGAAAGTCGTGGTCAATAACGTTGAAAATCATGGTTAATTGAGTCCAACGGATGGTTAATTGAGTCCAACGGATGGTTAATGAGTTGTGACACCCTGTAATATCTATGAAATATCCACTTGAACAGCGTTAACCAACCAATTGTTCTCTCATTTTGTGTCAAAATAACAAAGAAATGAAGCAAAAAAGGTCACCTGTGTTCCCACATAACTACTGCCTTAGAATTATTTTATGGATGAACACCAATAATTTTAAAATTTTGATACACTGAAGTTGTATTAGTCTGAGTTTATGTGTTTACTTTCGAAACCAAAATAAGTCTGAGTTTATATGAACTTTTACCTCTTTAAGCCAGGAATGATAAGTTTCTCTTATATTAGTTCTTCTCCATGCACCAAGATCGAAGATATTCATTCCATACGCCCATGCACACTCATCAGGGTCCAAATGATTTGATATGAGGGGATGAGAAAAATTGAAGTAGTTCCTAAAATGTTTAGACATTACCCAATCATCTTCTCCTCTGCAAGTTTCCACGGCGCCATTTACCTTTCCTTCAAGGTCAATTTCCCAAAGTGCAGACAAGTCGCGCTGAATCACCACATCATCGTCCAAAAAGACTACCTTGTCAAGGTTTGGGAAAAGCTGTTTGACAAAACAAGACATATATAATTAGCATAAGTATATGAAACAGAACTTAATTAACATCTCCAGAAAATGACAATAAGAAAAATAATTTCTCCATCATAAAATGCCATTGTTAAAGTTGACAATATCAGCTATATTCGGTATGTAAGTTTTGAATGTTGCTTTACTGATGAATGAAAGCAATGCAATGCAAAAGCAGTTTAAAATTAACAATTATTTATCTACATGCCGAAACAACAAAAGGAGAGAGGGTCAGAGGGGAACATCACTCCATTCATTTTTTTTTCAAAAACGCACAAGCAAGGAAGCTGAAAAATAAAGAACAGATATACAGACACCAAAGCTATACAAGTGTGTTGCCGATACTGTTCATTAAGCTAAGCTTCTGCAACTATCGCTTTCACCCGTCTAACCACCTAACAGTATTAACTGTCCACCCAACCATCGCTTATGGTTTTACTTTCACTTCAATTACAGAAAATTCATAGACACTTAGTGCCCATAGCAACTTTTCCCACAACAATTCAATTCTTAAAGAATTTATAAACATAAAATGCAGAATTTTACAGATAAATATTAAGCTCGGAGTGACCTGCTAATTACTCATTCATTATGTAACATTCAACACAAAATATATTCTGTAAAATGGAAAATTGCATGAAACATAAGATGACAAAAGTTTAAAAATTGCACTATCATTTATTTCACAAATTAAGATTTGAAAAGTATCTACGATAGTGAGAGAGATATGAAGAAAGAAAACAGGAAGAGTAATCATTGTTGAATACAACCTACCTCTGGTAGGTATATGCGCAGATGGTTGAGTAAAGATATGTACTTTGGGCTTCTGGCTTGCAATTTAGATGCAAATTTACGTGGACTCGTGTCACTAAGATTGGTTCCGGCTAAATGATTTCCATGATAATAATCCCTGATCCCATTTTGATTTTCTACAGCTTCAAGTACAGGAACATTTTCTCTAGTCAACCAGTCAAACTGGTGAATGCCTTTGATTTCAACTACAGCAGGGGAGGCTGAATTTAGCGCAAACCACGAGTGCATACCCGCATAAGTTTTTTTATCGGTGATTACATGGAAGACTATCTTTTCAGGTTTCAGAGCTGACTGGACGGCAGAATTAACAACTACTGAAGCGGCTAATATGTTGTCGGTTGATAGTATAAAATGGTGGTAAGAGTTTTCGGAGAGTAAGGGAAGTAACTCTGGAGGCGGCAATTGTTTGCGTGCATGAGCATTTGATGAATATTCATCAGTCAAACGCAAAGACAGACAATGAATCCCTTTTGGAATAGAACTTGCCGCAAAGTGTTTATTCATCAGCTCTGCAAATTTAGACTCTCTGATTTCTCTCTCAAATTTCTCCATCTGCATCACAAGAAGCACAACATTTTAACAAATATTGTTATAATCATTTAGCACAACTTTCAATTAAGAACTATAATATCTGATGTAAACAAATTTGGTTGAGCCATTGCAAGATAAATGGTACTTTTTTTTATATAAAGGATGACCTAACACGCAATTTAGATTTAGAGTATCATATCTAGGAATGGTTTTCATATTTCCTTATATATCACGATTTGTTTCCTTGTTTAATTAGGATTGGAGTTTTAGGTTCAATGTTTTGTTTTCTCCTAACACCATACATGTCATTCACATCATACCAACATAATTTATTATTGAGGATTCTTTTTCTTCTCTCTATTCACATATCAATCTTTTATATACTTATAAAATTGATGGAAGTCTTAGAAGGGTAGCATAAACCAATGGCTATCAAGAAGGCCAGCATTTATTAAGAGTCATCACCAAAAAGGATAGAGATCTCAAGTAGACATGCTTTAGGCATCGATTCTCTTGCTAACTACAGTGTCCCTTAGAGAATAGGGTCTGCTCTCTCATTGCCTGATTGCATTGTAGAGTGCCAGCACCAATTGCTTGGTTGCAGCAGCAGCCCCCTTTCTCCTTTCATACGGGACATTGTAGTGCGTCCGTGCCAAATAATTATTTCTGCATTCCAAAAAAATTATTTTTTTGGAAGGTAATGATTTATGCATAGGGTTTGCTCAGAAACTGTTCCTCATCTAATCTTACATTTTTCAACTTCTGTTTCTCTTTGGAACTCTTTCGATTGGCATTTTTGGCAAATCCCAGGTGTGGCCAAAGTCCTTGGACATAGATTACGTAATGTGCAATCTACATACACTTTGGTGAACATGGATGAAGCAAAATATTATCCCCAAGGAGATTTCTTTTGTTTTATTTCTTTTTGTCTAGCTCTTACATTAAGGATAATTCTTGCAACAATTCATTGAAATTTCTTCATTTCATCTTAATGAATTTAATCTTTAATAAAAGGGTCATGCTAACTTGTGCCCTAGGGCAGAAGTTAAGCATCTAAAAAAAGAATTAAAACATAAGTTTTGTATTGAAAATATAAGTTTTCAAGGGCACAAGTTAGCATTTCCCTTAATAAAAATATATGAAACATATGGTGTTGGCTTCATAAACAAGTATCAAGAATAGAGCTTATGAAATTGTTTTCTAATGAACCCACCAAAAGCTCATACAATAAATCAGAGATGGCACAGTGCAATACAACACAGAATCAAATTTAGTAAGGAATTCCATCCATCCATTTTACAGCTATAGAATTGTATAACTGAAATAAACATTCATCTAGAAATGCCATGAACTGATTCACTGTAACTCTAGGACAGAATATTGTGTCTTTGCTATGTAAGTTGTCTTGGATAGGGTCCTCTGCCTCATTATATGTTGTCTTAGAGCCTGTTTGAATTGGCTTATTTGAGCTTATCTATTGGCCTAACCACTTGTGATACTTTTTGGGAAACCTTATGGAAACAGCTAATGACATGTCCATAAGCCTTTTTCAGCTTATTTCTATAAGCTCTCTAGGATAGTTTATGAAAACAACTTATAGCTTATACGAAAACAGTTTGACTTCATTTTATCTTTTGTTGTAGAAATAGCTTATACATAAGCACTTGTATGATAAGTGTTTATGCTACAATCGCTTGATTAAGTTGTTTACCCCACAGATTAGTTGTCATTCATACCTATACAATGCATGGCTTATCCCAACCTCAATTTTAATGTTCAAATCTCATAACGACAAACACAACAATAACCCTTTCCGTACAAAATACCAATTAATCCAAGAAAGAAGTAATTTTTTATGTTAAATGGAACGAGCAACTTACCATTCCCCTTAACATGAATGCAAAAGTTTTCGCATCATATTGATTGTTTTTCATATCAGAAACAAGTTTGTCAAAGGAATCTGGAAGCTTTAGATCAGCTGGAATTTCCCCTGTCTTCACTTCGTGAAGAATCTTATAAAAATCTCTAACCAGTCTCTGCAGCACCATTAATGTAAAAATCAGCGGTTCAGATAATTGGTATAAAATAAAATTTATTCAATATGATATTAATAATAAAATTATTTACCCCTGAATCGTCAACCCTGCCAAGAAGCCTCGGGCCTAACCGCCTGCCTAAACAATCTGGAACACAAAAAAAAGGAATCGATTAATGCTCTAAAACAGGGATAGGTTGAACATCAAAGAAAAAAAAAGGCAGAAAACAATCAACTATCAGAATCTAATCAATGCAACATAAAAAAGCAAGCTACAGACAGCTGAGGTTACAATAATGATATTCTTAAAATCAACAGCTTTTATCTGAAAGGAACCTTAAAAACAACTCATATCAGCTCATGAAATGTTATTCTTTATTAATATATCATAACACTACGAAATAGTTTTGCAGTCAATAACACACAAAATATTCATTCCTTACATGAAAAACTGAACAGCTTACAAGTTACATCAATTGAATACACATCACCAAAACATCTTGATCACTAAATTTCGAGTTCAAGTGTAGTCTGAACCATGCAAATGAAGCTGTCTGTATCAGATTCATTACACCATAAACTCTTAACTGTCACGTTCTACTTTCTACGAAAACTCAAAGTTCTAGCTTCAAGTAAAAGCGTCTTGAAACGCGGAATCAAATCCAATTGAAGCTTATAGCGAAATACACTATAAATCACCCAATCTCTCTTCAGATCCTAAAATAAAGGGGCATAACTACAAACCCCAAGCTACTAAAAAAACACTTCCCTCAAGAAAACCACTTAGCACTGGTTTGTTTTCACCGTAGAAAACCAGCCAACGCGTGTTGACTAACTCTCAACCTACAATGTATAGCTCCCACATAACCGCACTGTTGAAAATCAATTAACGCACATTAACTAACTCTCAACCTACAATTTATAGCTCCCATGTAACCACACACCATAGAAAATCGGTCAAAACGCGTTAACTCTCGGCCGACAATTCATAGCTCCCACCTAACCACGACAATCGGAAGCTAAGCTAACGCAATTCCAAACACACACTTAACAACTTACAATTAATAGCATTTGCTCTAAAACACTTCCAAGTTCAACATCTTAATATCCAGATCATTAAAAAAAAACATTCATTCTAAACATAAAGGCATCGCAACGCGACAAATTGGAAGCTGGCGGAATTTCAAACACACACTTAAACAAGTTACAATTAATTGCAATTTAACTAAAACATTTCCAAGTTCAATGCCTCAATATTTACATCAATAAAACATCAATTTCAAACATAACACAAACAGTTAACCAAACATCCGATACATGAACAAACTAACGGCATCGCAACGCGACAAATTAGAAGCTAACATAAACTTAAACAAGTCACAATTAATTACATTTGCACTAAAACACTTCAAATCACATACCTTAACATTTACATTAAAAAAAACATCAACAAATATAAACACAAATGATTAAACAAACATACAATACATGAATCGATTTTAAATTTGACTTATATCAAGTTACACTTAATCACAACTAAAAGGCATCGCTACGCGACAAATCGGAATTCCAAACTTACAATTAATACCATTTTAACTAATACACTTAATGTTATATTCCTTAATATTTATCATCATCATCATTAACAAAACATTAATTTCAAACATAGAATTAAACAAACATACAAGACATGATAAACATATTTCAAGATCTAACTATAAACAAAACAAAAAACAATAAAACAAAAAGCAATGAATAATGATGATAATGAGAAAAGTAGTAAGTACCAAAGGAGGAGCACTTGTTGACACCTTCAAGGGTAACAAGAGCAGTGAGAATGAAAACAAAAGGTAACAAAAAAGCTAAGATAAGAATGGTATGAAAAAGGGTTCGATAGGAAATGTGACGAGCTGCGACCTTGATCTTCATCAAGTCAATAAACCCATTTTGATGATTGTTTGTGCTTGAAGAAATTGTGATACTTCTCATACTAGGCGAGAAGTGAAGCTGCATCTTCTTCTTTGATGCATATGCAGCTTCACATCCACCACTATAACCCTACCAACCCAATTCAACAACAAAATCAAGATAACCCATTTCTTCCAAACGCACATATTCAGATTCAGATCCAATTTTAAGATCAAATCTCAATCTGGGTCGTTCTCAGATTGATCAAAATTTCATTTTTTTTAATCTTGGTCTTGTAACAAGACCACCACATTTCAAGGGTTTTTTTGTTTGGATTTTGATGAATCCTAGGATTAATTGGAAAAATTAATGTGTTTTTTCTTCTGGGTTGGATTTGTTTTTGGTTTTTTTGAAGAAGTTCAATGTTATTCTCTCATGGATCAAAGAAGGAGAGAGAAAGGAACAAAGGAAGAAAGAAAGAAAAGAAGAAAGAAGAGAGAGAAAATCTTTTGGTGTGTTTTTTTAGTTTTGTTGGTTGTTTTTGTTTGATGAATTTTTTTTTTTTAATTATTCTTTAGTTTTGTGCGGATCTCTTTTATTGGTCCGATCTATAATTTCTATTTTCTAGGAAAAAATATTATTTATGATGAGAGAGAGAATGTGAAAGCTTGTGTGAGTCAAAACTCAAAACCGTGTGTTGGGGAGTTAGAGAGAGAGGGGAAATGGGAGGGAGAGAAATGTGGTGAAAGTTTGACCTTGAGATTAGATGTGGGAGCTAAATTTAGATGTTTCCTATGTTTGTGGAGATGGGTTAAAGAATTATGTGGATAGGATTATGTTAAATGTGGTGGTTAATTTTAGTTAAACTTTGTTCATTTTGGTGTTAGTTAGTGTGAGGAAGTGTAAAGTGTGATTGTTGGAGAATGGTAAAAAAAAGATAAATTGTGTGATATTGTAATTTTGGGTTGATGAAAAGATGTGGTTCTATTTTTGAACTAAAAGGTTCATAAACTCTTAATAAATGTAGTGTGATGAAAAATATGGAATACACTTAAAAAAAATCACATTTTACATTTTAGTGACACATTGTGATAAGATTAGTGGTTTTTTTTTATTCACTAAAAAAATGTTATGGAACGAGGCAAAAAAAGAGGGTTTTTTTTGGGTACAGAACGAGGTTTTATTTATTACAAAATTGATATGGTTAATGTTTGCTATGACTCTTTGGTTTATATGAAAGTGAAGAGATAATAAACTTTAGAACAATGTTGAGATAACTATGTGGTTTAATCAATTTTTAAGTCGGGTCAATCGATCTTAAAAGTGTTGACGTAAGTTAACTCATGCTAAAAAATATCGAGTGTGAGTTAACTCACGTTGAGTTAAGAAAATAAGTAATTTTGAAAGTGAGAAGAGCAATTTTCCAAATGTTAAGCTTTAAAAGGCCCATAATGAATCAATTTGTAAAGGCCCAAACCCACTAACACAAGCATTACAAAGCCAAACCGCACTAGAGAAAAGAGAATTGCTTTACTAACATTCAAAACGTCATATTGACACATGAAAATGACGTTTTTACCCCCGACGGTAGTTAACTACCACTGGATTGATCCGGCAGTAGTTAACTACCGCTGTACACCAACACAGCTTAAAAAAAAGACATTAAAAAAAAACTCCAACGGTAGTTAACTACCGTAGAGTATAAGGGTTGTGACAGAAAGGAGGAAGAAGGATGTGGAGAATTAAAAACAATTAGTACACGCACCAAAATCATTATCCTTCTCCTCCTTGGGTTCAAAGTCATTTTCCTTGTTGGGTTTATCATGAGAACCAGCTGCACAACAACAAATTGCATAATTAGTATGAGGAATAAAAAACAGAAAAATTAAATTGGGGACAAGGGTTTATGTGTCTTGGATTTGTTTCAATGAGTGCTATAGGAATATGTTTATCTGTTTTGAAAAATGTTGATTGAATAAAGGAAAAGAAGATGAAGTTAGTTGGGAGAAGATGGAACGTGTGAGAGGAAGGAGGAAGAAGGGTGTGGTGTGGTGAGATTATACTCCACGGTAGTTAACTACCGTTGGAGTTTTTTTAATGTCTTTTTTTTTTTAAGCTGTGTTGGTGTAAGACCCTCTTCTTTTCTACTGCTCCGTGTTTTTTTTTTCTATATCTGCAAGCAATAAATGTTGAATATTTTGATTCCTTTGTCATTTACATTTTTTTTTTATTTGTAAAAACTACCGACTATGATTTCCTTGATTAACAATTCAAAAATATTATGATTTCTTTGATTTTGTCAGTCAACACTCTGCTCACTTGATGAATCACGGAAATCATAATAAATCATCTATAATACTTAGAAAAACTATTTGACATGGTTCTGTGCTCGGCGCTTTGGAATCTGCATCACCTAGACTATGCAGATTTACACATATTGATGCACAGGAGATACCCTGTACGTTATGAAACGAAGTTTAATTTATTTTTTTCAGGGTCATTTCAGTTCAGGGTCAATATATAGGTAGATGGGATTTGTAAGTGATTTTTGAAGTTGTCTCTTGCAGTAGACTATTGGGGAATATGGAGTTTTGTATGATAAAAGAATTTTGTGGTGCTAACTACATAATGTCAAGCTTTGTTTTGCTAAGACTTATTATTGACTTAATAGATAAGTAATTGTTGATAAGTCGATTGTATGGTTATTTTGTCTATAATTTCACATTCCATGATTCTCCTAGGTATTAATCTCAGGAATTAATCTCATTAATATTAGTGGAATGTTTTTTTTTTTTTAAAAGGCAAAAGAAAGCAATAAAATTCAAGAGAGGGCTTCAACCCTTATACAGCCATAGAACAGAAATTACACAAGATCAAAATAGAACTTAAGCTAGAGTTTGAATTCCAATTGTGATTGGACTATTAGCTTGTTGCAACCTATTCTTCTTTTACCTGCTGAAACCCTTTTACACAGGAGCAAAAGAAGACATTCCCTAGACAACTAAGGTTCTAAAACTTTTGGTTTTGAAATACCCTTTTTGG
>Ga0228710_1002484_pt1 | contig 29081 bp, 13 predicted proteins | sample MedpolnodulmetaG_FD_177995 | JGI IMG/M metagenome (GOLD analysis project Ga0228710, IMG submission 177995) | Root nodule microbial communities from Medicago polymorpha collected in Santa Monica, California, United States - pink nodules | ecosystem: Host-associated > Plants > Roots > Nodule...
AGAGACTTCTATTCAAACAGAATTACAAAGAAATTTGTTTGAGGTTGAACACTTGATATACAATTAGTGGTGTTCACAATACAAATCAGATACAGACTCTTTAAGACTCTAGAATTTCTAAGATATGAAAGTTGTTAAGAAATTCTAAGTGAACTTTGATGAGGAGTAATTTCAACAGAGTTTTGGCACTTGTAAATTGTTGTATGAGTCTTACAATTCTCTATATCTTCACTCCTTTATATAGAAGCGTGAAAGAAACGTTGTATAATGTCAGCACATCAAAAAGAGTCATTTGAAGCTTGATCAAATCACCAATGATCTGTTGCCTGATTTGGTTATTGTCCTATGAAGGAGCAATTTCAAATCCATTCCAAGTCTGAAGGAACAATGGTGCAGGCACAGCCGTTGTTCTTGTACTAGCAGACACAAAGACAGAGTTGTGGAGATAGTGGTTGTACACTTCGTACAATTGTCTTTTTTCAACGTTCTCCAAAGAATAAGCATTCAAAGCCTTCAAATCCTTTTGAAGGCTTCTCTGATGATAGGCGTGATTAAATCATCATTTGAACAACACTTGAAATTCTCCAGTTTTTCAGCTTCTGATGTTCTTCAGAACTTCTGATGACGTCAGCTTCTGGTGAACTAGCTTCTGATGAGGAGAGTGCTTCTGATGACGTCAGCTTCTTCTGGACCTCTTGTCTTCAGAACTTCTTCTCTTCAGAACTTCAAGCTTCCTTCTTGTTGATTTCATTGCTCTCATTTGTTTTTCAATTCCTGTGCTTTGGAAGGGACACGAAATTTTTTATCTATGGTCTTGCACACTTGAACAAATATTAGCATATCCAATTGACAATTTTTAATACCTTGTTATCATCAAAACTCAGTGGGTAATGTTAAGCACATTTTATTCCAACACATTTGTGATACAAAAGTTCAGTCAACAAACAAGTAAGAAATACAAAGGTTCTGTCAAAAAACAAGTAAAATTCTAATAACAACTATTTTACTCCTTCAATAACCTCTACTTTTCTAGATGAAATGCATTTGTGATACAAAAGTTCGGTTCAAAAACAAGTAAGAAATGCATCTGTAATAATACAAAAGTTCGGTCAAAAAACAAGGAAAATTCTAATAATAACTATTTTACTCCTTAAAAAAAAAAAAATAACAACTATTTTACCCTTTTTAAATTAAAAGGAGACAAAAGTGTGATATAAGGGGTAAGTGTACTTTAACCGTAACAAAATTCATTAGATACACTTCTAGCCAAAGAATAACCGATTTTGTATTCTACAACAACAGTTTCGTCAACATCAAGGTTTTCCTCTCAAATCTCTACCTTCTTCGATCGTAGCAACGCTTCCATGAATTTCATTCAATCCAGTAAGCTAAGCATTCTTCTCTTCTCTGTTTGTGAATTCTGTTATATTTTCTTCATCTTCATCAATATCGTGTTCTTAGAATTTGAATTTTTGAATTTGGAGAATTTTGATACATTTAACAGATCTAGGGTTTAATATATTATGCATCAATCTTCACTTGAATTGATCTGATTCACATTAATTCAATTGGATTTGTTTAAATTTAGATCTGAATTTTGTTATAATTACTGGTTTATAGATTACGATTGTTAAACATTGATGAACACTAATCACATAGTGATTTTACTAATTCAGCAATGATTTTTTAATAATCAATCAATGTTTTCTTTGTAATTCTGTAACCTAGTTCTGGACCGAGCTCGGCTGCAGCAGGGCAATCACACATCTATACATTCGGGATATTGGTAGCCGTTTGATCAAGTTCAGGCGGTTCAGATTCAAGTTAGGTATTTTAACAATATTGTCTTAGATCGGGCGGTCACTGATGCGCCGAATGTGTGATTCTGATGTGAATCCAGTTTCCATAGTTCTTGAGTTTGCAATCTCTATTAAGTTTTTGACCTAATTCGGTTGGGATTTAGTTAGCCTAATACCCAACATGATATTGAAGTTGACTATTGTGATTGCGATCTAGGGTTAGCAGTTTGGCATTTAACAAGCTAATATTATAGATTTCGTAATCAAAATCAATTATACTAGCCTATTGAAAGCTTAGCAGTTGATGAAAGATTGCAATAGATTTGATTTTAGGTTTTGGGTTTAATTAAATGATATAAAGTTGATCTTGTTATGTTGAATTTGGTCCAAAACCCTAAAGATTTGTGCCAAATAATTGTAAGGAGTTGCGCAACAATTATGTTAATACTTGATTTGTTGACTTTATCAGGCTTTATTTTACTCGAAATATGTTATCACTATTAATTAGCAAGTAATCTGCACAATCTAGCAGAAAACGGGTTTTCAACAACCATTGAGAATATGGGTTTACTTGGAAAAGCTTTTTAGGATGCATGTTTTTTTATTTCTTATTTCTCTTTTAGATGATTTTGTTGAACACTATTTGCTTTTTCTTATACTAATATTTTCAGCTTCATTGCATTGTTTTTTTACTTTACCCACTCAAACCTGAAAAAACTATGAAGAAATGAATGAAATAATTCTTTTTGACGACAGAAACTGTAACTTATAGTATTGATAAAGACTGCCGATGCCCTATAGTTAATCATCTCTGTGTTTATTGCAGACAATAGCTTGGAGCCACTGAACGAAATTTGAATGGTTCACATTCTGAGCTCCTAGTCTAAATCTGATTGCCTGAAATTGGAATTTGAGTCATTCGATCTACTAAACAGTTCCAATTTATTGACGCCACTGTGGTTAAGATTGTGAATTAATCACGTGATAGATTGGAAGTTGGAATTTGAGTCATTCGATCTACATCATCACGTGATAGATTGTTGAGTTTGTGAGACACGTCAATCTCAACTGATTCCAAAATATTATGTTCAGGGTCAGGTTTGTACGACCTAAGTCCTGTAACAGTCTAACCACTGTGGTTCCACCACTGTCACGCGGCCAGGCTTCTTGCTTCTCCAATCGCCCTCTGTGGTGCAGTCAAGCTAGTATGGTTCCAACTCTGTTATGTATGCTGCCTAGCAGATCTACATCACCATCACATTGTCTCCATAACCCTTGAAGGGTGTATGGGACAGGAAAACATTTAGAGAAGAAAAAGAGAAGAGGGACGAAAGAAGGATCTTGCCATGCTGAGATGGGAGAAAGAAGGATCTTTCCATGCTGAGATGGGAGAAGAGAAAAAGTCGAAAAAATTAAGTACAGTGGTGCCGCTACAAAAGGGATATTATGGTAATTGTTATCTTGGTAGAATCCTACGGTCCTTGTTACTATCCTAAGACTTTTCATTTTGCAACCCCTCTCTTTATTCTAGGTAGGATCTTGATCTTCATAACCTTGATTGAAATAGTGAATGAGTGAATTCTTCACTTCATGATATTTAAGTCCATGGATACTCTTTAGTGGGTGGGTGCTACTGTTGAAGAGACCAGTGGAGGTACGTTCTCTTCATATTACATAAATTTATATGCTATTCTTTATATGTTGAGTGGAGTTGTCTTGGTAAGTGGTTCAGGGAAAAAGAAGTTGGTACATTCCTATCCCATTTTATTTCATTGGCTCCGCCAATACTTTGTTCTTTCTTTTTTTTTTTCTTTAAAATTAAAGAGGATCAATGGTGTTCTGCACTTACCTCCTTATGACTCGAACCCACAACCCTTGGGTGTAGGTGAAGCGTCTTACCAACTAAGTTGTGCTTTGTTATCTACTTTGTTCTTTTCTATTTTCACAATTTCAGAACACTGCAGCATGAGATTTGCTTCCCCATCCCTCACGGAACCCAAGTTGAACTAGATATTATGTGGCTTATGAAATATTAAAAATTTGATGCTAACCTTTTTTTACAAGTATGGTATAACCTAATTAAATTTGTAATAGAATTTATATTGCTGTTGTAAGTTGTTGCGGTAATAATGTCTAAGTTGATATTGTATTTTTATTTTGAACCTGATTTTGTTTTTCTTTTTTTGGGTGGGGGTGTTATGATTATTTGTCTCCTTTTGAGGAGTAGGCTTGTTAGTAATATTTTGTTTGTTTTAATGTGTTATACAAAGCGGCTAAGAGGGAAAAGATGTAGAGAATTTTTTGAATCCCTCTAAATTATTTCCCCAATTCATTTTTTTCAGTTCCTCCAAATTGGTGGATCTGAAGAGATATAGTTTCCCGAAAGGTAGGTAGCTATCCTCCCTTTCACCCCAAAATCCTTCCTCCTCTTTCCTTCCTAAATCCCAAACGAAGGCATGGTCTTTGCTCTTTAATTTTTTTTTTAATGGCTAGTTATAGTCTTTTTTCCCTCTAAAATGAGGTATGTTGGAAGATCATTCTTTTCAGAAAGCCTTTTGGTCTGTTAATTTCTAGCTAATATCATGAAGTTGTACCAATGGCAAGCAAAGCTCAACATTGAGGGTGCTTATTAATTTCACATATATTGTATTGGTAACGGCGATTATAGTTGATTAAAATGCTACATCCTTTTCCATGGACAAATCAATTTTAACGAGTGGACGAAGAGCCAAATTGACCGGTATAATAAAAATAGATCATCTTCATCCCAGATGAGCTGACAATTTGAGACTGGATGAAATCCATCAAAGCACATTTATGGCAAACTTGCTGAGACTGAAGGTTAGTCTGACCCATTTTTAAGAAATGTTGTTTGTTTGATTGGAGACTGGATGAAATCCATCAAAGCACATTTAATGCAAACTTGCTGAGACTGGAGGTTAGTTTGACCCATTTTTAAGAAATGTTTGTTTGATTAATTGTGTGCTGGAGTTATGTGCCTTTCAGATAGTTATTCATACCTCTTAGCTAGTTTTTTGAGTTATGCCGCCTGAGTTATATATTAGAGCAAAGCATCAATTCAGTCTTTGAAGTATTGAAAAATATTGCATGGCCCCTTAAGTTTTCCCCAATCAATCCCGTTTATCCCTCTATTTGTGTGTGTCGTTTTGCTGCTTCTAAGTGTCATGCTAGCACTCCCTCTCTCTACTTGAAATCCAGTCAGGGCCCTCTCTTCTTACATTTCTGTTATGTAGCTCCTAAACTTCAAAAAATACATCAATTTAGTCCTTACCAGACCCTCTCTTTCTAGATGAGCCCTGACCATGTTTTAGAACATACTTGCTTTAACAAAGATACATGCCTATTAAAGGAGTAGTTTTACTCAAGCTCGTAGGAATTAGTGTAATCTATGTAACACTTGAAAACAACCCTTATAACTAACCGCAACTAAATGACTGACATGTGTCAGTTACTTATACCCTAAGTCTCTAAGATCCATAGTTTTTAATATAGTATCAGAAGATTGTGTTGATCCAACGACCTCTATGAAAACTTTTCCGTCACATACCAGAGTTCCCTCTCCACCACTGTCGACGCTTCCGTCGTCTTGGTCACACTCCTCCCTTTTCTCTTCAGTTTCTGAGAAATTGGACTCTGAAAAATACAGGTAGAACCTGTGATCAAAGCTCATAAGCTCCACCATTTTCTTGTTAATCCTTCGATACTGTGAAATACATCACAATTAAGCTCATAACCTGTGTAGATCTTCAGAAATTTATTGGGGGCTATGGTGAATGAGGTGGTCTTGGTGATGTGGCAGAGGTGGTTGTGGCTCAGTTTAATGTGAAGTTTTCTACAAATATGACCATGATGTTTTCATCTGCTTTAATAATTTCAAATATGACTTTATTTCGTCTATACATACCTCTTGACATAACTCCAAACAGCAACTACTCATTTCCTTGGAAGTCCGAAGCTTGTACCCTGACCCAGGGGTACCTTCCTACAACCTCCTCTACCCTGGCAAACACCTTCTTGTACGCTCCTTTGGCCATACTCTACTTCGCAGTACTATGGTCCCTCCAGAGCTATGCCTTAACAAAGCATGTTCTCCATCAACAAAATTCTTTTCCTCAACCCTTCATGATGCCTCCTCTCATGGCACCTCCTCAATCTCGTCCTCAGATGCTTATTGAAAATTCTGACACAACTAGCTCTGTGAACTGGTAGTCTGACTCTAGTGCTTTACACCATGTGACCATAAATGTACAAAACATTCGTCACTTTTCACCATTCGAAGGACCAGATCAGATCATAATTGGCAGTGGTCAAAGTTTGTTTGTTCTATTGGTTCCTTTAAACTCACATCACCTCTAAACCCTAAATTTCCTCTCATTCTTACTAATCTATTGTATGTTCCCAACATCACCAAAAGCCTAATTAGTGTCTGTCAATTTGCAAAAGAGAACCATGTTTATTTTGAATACCTTCCTAATATTTACTTTTTCAAATCTTAGGTTTTTAATGAGATTCTTCTGAAAGGACTGCTTGACAAAAATGACCTCTACAAATTTCCCAGCCTGCTCCATCCTACTGCACTTTCAGCTTCTGGTCCTAACTCTAGTTCTGCTTTATCTTTGTATTGCAAATAGATTTCCTGTTGTAAGTACATATGTAGTTTAATTTCTTACTCTACTTGGCCTTCTAGACTTGCCCATCCAAGTTCTGATTTACAACGCATTGTATTGAAACCTTGCAATATTCCTTTCTCAAATATACAAGGTGAGCCTTGACGCAACGGTAAAGTTGTTGTCATGTGACTGAAAGGTCGCGGGTTCAAGTCCTGGAAACAGCATCTTGTGTAAAAAACAGGGCAAGGCTGCATACAATACACCAATATGGTGGGACCCCTTCCCAGACCCTGCGTATGCAAGAGCTTTAGTGCACCGGGCTGTCCTTTTTATTCCTTCCTTAAATAAAAGTACTTCTGAGTTGTTGTTTGGGCAAAAGCACACAGGCTTCCCTCTCATTCATCTAGTACCACCTATAGAGCCCCTATGTAATTAATATACAGGACTTGTGGGGCTCTGCTCCCTTTACATCCACTATTGCGTTTATATATTTATATATTACATTACCTTTGTTGATGCATTCACTAGATTTAGTTGGTTCTGTCTTCTAAAAAGAAAATTTGATGCTCTTCATATCTGTCAGCAATTCAAAACCATGTTTGAAAATCAGTTTTCTCATAAAATCAAATATGGCCAACTAATCGGGGGGTTGACCAGTCACTCAATTTCTAAACTAGTGTGGTATTGTAAACTATCTTATTTGTCCTCACATCACCACCACAATGTTGTTGTTGAGTGAAAACACAGATAAATTGTTAAGCTTGGTCTTACCTTACTTGCCCAAACAGCTCTGCCTTTTGCCTATTTGGATTATGCATTTCTCACTAGTCACTAGTGTCTACCTCATCAATAGACTTCCCACTTCAGCTTTCAACTTTTAAAGTGCCTTACACCACACTCTTCCACAATCAGCCTTATTATATTTTTCTTTGAAATTTTGGTTGTGCCCGTTTTCTTTTGCCAAGGCCATACAACAGTTATAATGTGTCTGTTTTCTTTTGCCAGGGCCATACAACAGTCATAAGTTGCAATTCAGGTCATAGGAATTATTTTTCCTTGATTATTTCACCTCCCATAAAGCCTATGAGTGCTTTTCTCCAGATGGCCGCCTTCGGATCTCTAGCTGTCATGAAGTCAAAGCATATGTTGCATTGCTCCAGAACAAAACCTGGACACTGGTTCCTTTACCTCTTGACAGAGCTCCTATTTGCTGCATATGGGTATTCCACACCAAAGAGGATTATAATGGTTCAATTAATTAGTATAAGGCTTGCCTAGTTGCAAAGGTTACCGCTGAAAGTTTGGTGATGATTACACTGAGAACTTTTCTAGAGAAATCCCCATGTTGAGAATAACTAAGGACAACTCCTGAACCTTTTGGCCAACAATATTCCCGTACATTTGGAGGAAAAGGGTTGGGAGCCCATCAGACTCTGGTGACTTGAGAGGATGCATTTGATTAAGGGTTGCCTAATGGTTTCTCACTTAGTATTTACATCAGAGAAATGGTTTCTCCTCCTACATGGTATTTACATGGTTTCATCATTTCCGCTACTCTTTTTTCGACTTTAAGAGGACTGCAGTGTGTTTTTTTATCGGAGCTTATCTTCATACATGGTTTCATGATTTTGGCTACTGGTTCCCTTTTTTTAAGGACCAAAACTTCTGTTTTTAATCAGACCCTATCTTCCTAAATGATTTCATGATTTTGGCTAGTGGTTTCTGTTTAAGACTGCAACTTCTGTTTTTTACCACCCTCTTTCTACATGGTTTTCTGGTTTTAGAACTGCAGTTTCCGGTTCTTTTTTTATTGTTTCATGGTTTTAGATTAATCTGTTTTTTTATCGTTTCATGGTTTTAGATTAATTATTCTGGTTTCTATTGTTATAAGCTGCCTATTATAGGATTAGTGACATGTAGATTTTAAACATGGTGCTAAATCACTTAATGCAGTCTGAATTATGCATATTTAACCTACGCATTAGTTATTTATGCAGTCTGTGATACGACCAGATGCACTGCACTTGTGTTAGACTTCCACAAGGTGGTTGTCACCTGGTTGGTTAAAAATCTGTTTGTTTGAGCAGAGGTGCACCAAATTATTACCCATCTGTTTTACTTTCTTTGGGCTGTTACCAGACTAGTTTAGATGTGTTTTTTTTTTGTGATTTTTGTAAAACGTAGTCCACTTTTTTTTTTTTGCTTATGTTTGTATACAATTTAGTATTTTTGCAAAATAAAAAAAAGAATTAAAAAAAAGCTACTGCATTTTGCTCAGCATTGATAACTTTTGATCGTATGGCATAATACGATCAAAAGGATGCAATCAATGATCAAAGCAAGAATATGTAGCCACCGCTTCATAGTATAATACGATCAAACGATTTGTAATAATGAATTCATAGAGAATGATAAATGCAAAAGAAAAAGAAAAAAAAAGTTGTCATTATGGTTTGTATATCTTTGAGCTCATAAAACAAGCAAATGCAACAAAAGAGACTAAGCTCTCAAAAATAGGTTTCAAACTGTTTGGAATCAATAGTATAAATTCGGCATAGCAAAACCCTAGCCTCCCATAAATATACATGTAAATTATATACAATCAACGTACACCAAAATTCACATTTTTTATATTACAACTAACAGGTGCAGAATATGTAGCCACTGCTTCATCTCTGCAATAAGTATTTACTATACAAGCCTGGTTATCTCCCACACGGATTGAGTTAACACATCTCTTACATACAAACTTGGAAGGCATCCCATCAGCACTGTCAATTCCAGCACATCTGGTATGCAACCAGACACCACAGGTATCACATGCTAACATCCTTTCTCCGTCATCATCCTTAGTACCACAAATGCAATCAACTTTCCATTCTTCTGTTCCTCGTTCCATTCGGAATCGGTTTAAGCCATTTTTAGCTGGGCATTCTCCTTGAACTTCAACTGATCCATAGGTTGATCCCAGAAGGAATTTTAGGGTGTACTCACGTTCTCGGGTTAAACCATATCCCAGAAGTTTCACAGCAACAAACTTCTTGTACATTGCATATACCTCTTGAAAAACACTAGTGACTTCATTCAAAAGGTCAACAGTAGTAGCATTCAAAGGCAGCACAATTAACTCTGGCGGTGGTGATGGTGGGTCTTCTTTAGGATGGTCAGAGAGCTTCACGTGACACCAGATCTTAAGACCTGAAGACAGGTCTGTGGTCATTTGCTCAATTTTGTAATCCTTCATAAATTGCTTACAGTCAAGAAGCTTTCTAGCTGAATCAGCCACTGTTTTCCTATTAATCTTTGGTCTATATTTGATCATTTTTTCAGGGTGAACAATTGAATTAAATAAGAATGTCAAATCAGAAATCACTTGCTCTTTGGAAGGATGGCTTGCAATGGAGCTTAATCCATTAGGCACATGACCCAATCTGTCAAGGATTATATAAAACAACATCAGCTTGGTTGACACAGAATCAACTATTCACAAAAAAGGCAGACCATTACTCTTACCTGAATTCAATAGCACTAGATGTGGGATTGCATCGAGAACAAACTACCATTCCATTTGCAACTGATTTTCCTTGCAAGTGCTTAAGACCAAAGTCAACAAGCTCTGGAGATCCAATACGCCTACCCACTGCCCCTTTAAGAGTTTGCCTTGTCACCCATTTGGCCTCATTACAGGCACCTGATGCAAGCAATACCTTAATCAAAGCCTGTTGCACATCTTCGACGTCGTTTCTCGTCCATGAACATAATAAATTACAGGGAGTGGTCTGCTCATGCTGTTTAGTAGTCTCTGCGCTCTTGGGCTTACGAAAATTTTGAACCAATACCAACAAAAAGGAGAAGAGATCTTTCATTGTGCGAAGTTCAGTTTCAGCCAAAGACTGGTAAAAAGAAATAACAGACTGTATGGGGTTATGAGGTCCTCGATCCTGGAACGATAATGAGGACAAGGGCATATTGCACAAGTTATCTACTGCCATCTTGTATGCATCTTCGGTAAGAGCATAGCAGCCAGTCCCAAATTTATAACCCCAATTACCATACCATGAATGCCCTCTGGCAATTGCATGAAGCAAGCGATAATCCAGTCCAAATTTCTTGGACAAATCCATCACAGTAACCTTCCTGTAAAAATTTATAGCACAATTAACTACGTGTAAAAACCAAAATCTGAAGCAAAATGTGAGAAAATTGATGAATTCAAATTTCAAACCTAACAGACATAGCAGCACAAAGCCTATCCCAGAAACCCATAATATCAGATCCAGAGAGAAGCGACGAGCCACCTTCTCTTCCATTAAGAGTAAGCAAGTGACCATAACCATTAGCATGTACAACACCATGCAGAAGATGTGTGTTGTTTTCTTCAAGTTGATGATACAACCATTCCTCAAGATCATCAGCAGAAATGTCAAAATTACAAGAGTTACACCTGCAAAAATATCAAACCACACTTTCAATCCTACAAAGTTACTTATCCCAATCAAACAACATTTTGAAGGTTAGGACAAAAAATGACATTGTCAAAATTACCTTGCTTCAGATAATTGGAGAGGAGTTCCACATTTAGTGCAAGGTCTTTGGTATGCTTCATTGGCACCAGTTGCAGACCTTATTATGAAGTGATATCGCTTTCGACATACAGGATGAGCACTCCATCCTTTGTTTTTTTCCATCAACAAACAGTCAAAGTATCAGAAATCAACTTTATCCATAATTCCCTATCCACCAACCACATCACATGATCCCACACCAACATCATTATCATAATACTAATAACAAAGTTCATAAATAATAAAAACAAATATCTCTACACTTTACAATAATTATAATAATAATTATGATAATCATACATCTAAAGACAACTACAAAGTTAACCACTGTGTTTTGGTCAGACTTTTTTCTCAACAAAATTACATTTAATAATCCAGTTTTTTAAATCTGAATTTACGCCAAAATTATGGCAAAATTGAAAACTGACAATCTATTAGTTCAACAATTTTTTTCAAATTTAAATTGAAAAAACAACATAAAATATAATTATAACAACAAATGTACCTATGCAGTAAGCAAAAAAACCCTGTATTATATTATAGGGTAAAAAACATATATACAGTGGAGCTAAGTGTGTACATTAAAATAATAATAAAAAAAATTAAAATCCTCCCTAAAAAAAATAGAAAATAAAAATCCTAAGAACCGAGATTCTGACTCAACGATTCAACTCACCAACAACACGACATTGATCACAATAAATCGTCCTCGACCTTGTAACATCCTCTTCAACAATGTCAAGAGTAACCAAACCAGACGAAACATCACCTCCATCACCAACCTCTCCAACACGGAACAAGATCTGCCACGTCATCAGAGACGGAAAAAGCTCAGGAGGAAAAGCAGACCTTGCATGATCAGACAGAAACCGGTAAACACCTTTCCTGAACGGTACAGCGGCGGCGGAATCATCTCCGGCGGTTGGGAATGAGAGAAAATCGTAAAGATCGGCTGTGACTCTTCTTTTGACTCTCTTAGTGGGTCTTTCGTTCATAACCATGGTATGATAGAGAAGAGAAGAATGAAGGAATGAGAGATCTAAGGGTTGTGAGTGAGAGAGTAGAAAAAGGGGTTGAGGAAGATGAAACGGTTCAAGTGGCGGCGGTGGGTGGAGAGTAAGAAAGGGGGTAGTGGTGTGGTGTGTGTGAATACTACTAGGGTTTGTTTGTTTGTTTTTTATTTTGTTTTTTATTGTTATATATCCGGTTTTGGAGGGTGTGATGTGTCTTAAAACCCTTTTCTTTGTGCCTATTCCCTTGCACTTTTTCTCTCTCTCAACAAACCGCCTTTGTATTTCTTTAATTTTTTTTATTTTTTTTACAATGATAATTTTTCCTTGTAAGAGTGTGTTTGGATGGGAAAATGTTAATATTTTGAGATCAATTTTTAAAATATGACGAAAATTTATGAAGTATTTTGTTTAAGTTAAATTTAGAGAATTTCAAATGACATCTAAAAGTTAAAAATTTTAAAATTCTTCATTGTTATACTTTTTAAATTTTTGCATTTTTGTCCCCAAAATTTTCAATTTGACCCTAATAATTTTTTTAAAATTGCAAATTGACCCCTCAATTTTTTCAAAAATTATAATTTGGCCCTTAAAAAAAATTAAAATTTACAAATTGATCCCTAATTTCAATTTTAAAATTTGGCCCAAAAAATTAAAATTTATAAAAATTGCCCAAAAATATGACAATGAAGTTTTTTAAGCTTAATAGCAATTTTAGCCCCCTAACTTTCTCAAAGTTGTGATTTTGGTCCCCTAAGAAAAAAAACTACAAAACTGCCCCCTAAGTTTTGCACCTATGGCAGTTTTTGCCCCCAAGGCCAATTTTGACTCGGTCTACGCTGACGTGGTACCCTAAGTGAAGTGCCACGTGTTATTTTTTTTATTTTTTTTTGGCCTTGGGGAGTTAAAACTGCTACAGTTGCAAAACTTAGGGGGCAGTTTTGTAGTTTTTTTTTCTTAGAGGGCCAAAATCGCAACTTCGTGAAAGTTAAGGGACGAAAACTGCTATTAAGCCAATTTTTTATTACTTCATCCAAACAAAAGTATTGAGAAATGAAAGTAATTTAATTGAATCATTTAAATTGCATAGAATTCTAAATTCTTTAAAATTTTCCAGTTACCTCATCCAAACGCACTCTAAGGAAAAACAATGATAAGTTTGTAGTTTTTATACTTTTTCGCGTGAAGAGAGTCATTAACATGTTCATTTTATTTATATTTTTAAGACAAAATTTTATTTGTATTCTTTAATCAATGTTTTGGAGATACCGGTTGGCAAGAACTTAAGTAATAGATCAAACTAAGTCTATCAAAAAAGGTTGCATATAGTGATAGATAATAATTATTATAGTGAAATAGGCGTTAATGTCAAATTAACCTATTTAAAAATAGATAAAATGAAACGTTTAATGACTTTAATATGAAGTAAGCTTGTAAATAAGCTTATAGGTCAGACAGACTTTTATATAGGTAAGGCCAACACAAAAAAATAAGTCTACGAAAGACAAAAGGCCAGACTCAGGCTTGCAAAAAAATTCGTAGGTCAGGCTCAGGCCTATCAAAGCCTGATCTGGTCTGTGACTCATATAAATATATTAGAATATAACAAAATCAAATAAATATTTCATACACATTGTTTTTATTATAATGATGATGATAAGCTTTTTATTATGATAAGATTTAGTTGATTTTTTAATTAAATATTTATATAATGGTGTAATTGGAAAATAAAGTTCAACAAAAAATTGTGGTTTCCAGTGTGTCTTATATATTTTATTTTTTTGAAAGAGTCTTATATATTGTTATGAGGAATGCTTGGGTCAATTACTCAAACACTCTTCTACAAACGCTCTCTCAACATTTGGTTCCATGTGTCCAACTTTTTTAACTTTTATTTGTTTACCTGCTTTTGAAGTTTGATAATACTTTTTATTATTTTATATTGTTGGCAACAATTAAAAAAAACTCAAAGGTCATCATCATTCATCGTCATTGTACCAGTTCTCTCATTCATCTCTTCCACTTCACCGTCTATCTTTCTCTCCCCAAACACTCCATCGTTTTCTGCATAATCACAACCCCTTCCTTCCCACCCTCCACATCCTACATTACTAAATCCACCTCCATCAAGTCCAATTCCCCGGTCTACACCATAGACCAATGACTGCACCATCTCCATGGATCGTTGCTCCCTCCACGATCATCCCTGCAAACGAACTCGCAAAATCTTCAAGCCTAGGCCAAAACCAGCTTCCGACCGAAAACGTTTGTCGGTCCCTTTCCAGTAGGGTCGATTAGATCCAACTTAAACATAAACTCTCTTAAAAAATGTCTCAACCACTCTTGTTTTTCCAAATGAACTTCACCGGCATCAGAACCAGCTTCCATAATTTCAGTCCATAGCAGCGAGTAGAGAAAACAGATCTTCATTTCAGTTTTTTGGACGCTCGAAAACATCGGCTTCACTTTGTAGTGTATGTGGACAGCAGAGATATGTGTCAGAGGAGGTGGTGGCTACGGGAGACTTCCGACTGTGTTATGTTTTCATTCTAGTGAGTGATGGGTGGTAGCAATAATAAAAAAATGTCAAAAATAAAATAAAAATATTAACATTGTAAAAATATAAACATGTTTAGTCGGTTATAGAGTATAGACTTGAAAAAGGGACGATGTGACACCATACACTGGAATTAACACTAGACTTACCTCGCACTGACACTACCATGACCATTTACGTCTCCATATAACTACCTCACTTACGCTACAAAATACCCTTATTATACACTTTAAGGAACTTAACGTCTTGCCCTGCCATTTAAATTATTTCTAACCTTACCTAGTAATTTGACACACCTATTCTTAGTTTAAGTTTTATTTGTCTTAGTTCTTCTCTTAGCTCCATTAATTCTTCTTATCGGTTTACATTCTTCTCCATGTTTCATTTTATTCATGTGCTACGTTATTTGACATTATTTTTATACTCGTTATTATCCTAGAGGACTTGCCTTTGCTATCATTAACTATTCCAATTTAACTCTCGATACCTCTCCTTACGATATCTCATATTCCTTCCTTTACCTAGTTTTAGGTTTAGACTCACCATGTAACCATACTACTTACACCTTTAGCGTCTCATCGTATTAACTTTAGATAACTTGATATTTTCTCTCACCGCTATTACCATCTCTAACTTTATCCATTTCTTTAACTCACACCTTCCTATTCTCACTCATATATGTCTTATCGCGTCTTTAATACCAACGTTTATCTTAATCGACTACACTTCATCCTCCATTCTTCTTAATGTTGTACTCTTTTATATTACCATCACTTTAGGAACATTACTATCTTAAAGACATCACCCTCATCCTCATCCATCATCTTAAAACACCACCCCCATACTTTCGATTATAATCGTCTTACACTTCTCTAGTTAACTTCCCTCTTAAGCTCGCCTTCACTCTAAAGGAATTATTTCTAAAGAAACGCTTAGGCATACCTCCCTAACCTAGGAATCACCTCTTTCTTATTAGCTTAAAATCTTCAACTCACCATTATCATTATTTCTAACGTTATCCTTCACTTTATCTTACACCTTCCTATTTCTAATTACATTTGTCTTATCTCTTCGCTTAGCATCTTCATTTATCTTAAACCACTCACCATTTTAATTGTTCATCTTGATTATATACTCTTCTATCCACTTCTATCTGAGGCTCATTACTATTCTAAGGAAACTACATTTATCATCATCAACTATTATAAACCATCGCTCCTTATTTCTTCTTATCATCGTCTTGTACTCCTTTAACTAATTCATGTTTTAGACTGACCATTGTTATAAGGGATCACTTTTAAGACACCTAAGCACACTCCCCTAAGTTAGGTACATTGATTTGGGACCCTAACCCTCACTTCAGTAACACGTTATTGTTTCAATGATGTTTTAGAGTCCACTGAAAGACTTGTGCTCAAATTTCATGAAAACGCAATATAACCCATTTGTAATATTTTAATCATATCTCAAGTTGTAAATGTACAAATGGAGTCAAACAAAAGGCAAATGAAAGTTAACGTCCATATCCACAATTTTTATGAAGACGCCTAAACTCAACTCAGAATAGAAAGGGGTGAAAAAATTGGTTTTCTTAAGGTTGAGAAAAGGTGCACGACCGTGTGCCCCCAAAACACATAAAAATGAAAAATGGGCAGTGGGAACACACACGGTCTTGCTCAGTGCACATGTTGTGCAGAAATTGCAAATTTTGTGATTATTCACCATGAGAGCTTTCCTGACTCCGATTTTGACCCTAAATGCACCCAAATCGTCGAGAAACATCTCCTTAAGGTTACCCTAACATCCTGTTAGCTTGTAATTTTGACAGGCTCATTTAATATGGTCAACATTTAGTTGACTTTTAACTTTGCAGGAATCAAAGGCTTTCTCATTCTAATTTGACAGTTTCGACAAGATAGCAAACTTAGTGCGCCTGATCAAAAGTTCGATAGAGCAAGGCTAAAAGCGTAATTGCGTCGAAGTCAAGCAGTCAAGGCAGGAAAGAAACGATTTCAAGCTCAAGGGCGGTTTCCTAAGTGGAAACGTGGGACAAGCAGTTGTCTAAGGTGGAGAAAGTGCTGATCATGGGATTAGTCTTTTGCCAGTTATTTTCTTTAGGTATAAATAAGAGTTTCCTAGTCGGAAAATGGGTCCAAATCATTTATAGAAATTCTACAACACTCAAACTACCGACGCATAGGAAAACGAGTTATATAGAATGTATGTAAACTGATTTGTAGACCATTTTACTTTTAATGTAATGCATTTTACATTTCCTTTAAGTCTATGCGATTAAACTTTTACCCTTTCCTTTAATTTTATCTTGCTTTTACTTCCAATCTCAAACCTGTCGAGAGACAATGCTCTTTTTACTCTAGAACCCGTCCTGATCTCTAAGTAACTTGAGTGCATTTCGTGGCCTTTTTCAAACCGTTTTCGATTAAAACCTTTGCACAACATGTCCTGAGATTTCTAGTTCGGTCTCGCTTGTAATAATGAGAACTAGCCCGTAGTTTGCCCAAAACATCGGTAAACACATCCAAACCCTAATTTTTATATCCACCAAATCACAATCATCTTTTACACGTTTAATTCACTACTCAAAGATCTAGTTATTTCAATCATTCTCCTTCGTCCTATATCCACCATCACCACATCTCTATTCCAAACTCCACCAATTCTTTCTACTGATCTTCTATGATTATAATACACATTAATTCTCATCTAACTATGCCTAATCACAACATCTCCTCTCATGATTAATTCTCTAATCAAATTATCTAATCATTGGTCTCAAAACCCTAATTTTTTCTTCACAACCCCAATCACATCAACACTTCTCACAAGAATTCGTTCATCATCATTCACTCATCATAATTTTTACAATAACAACATCAAATTCACATTATCACCACTACAATTAAAATTCACAGTTATAACAACACAAAGGAACAACTATAATAACAACAAATTCACATAATCATGATTACAATTAAACTCACAGTTGTAACAACACAAAAGAATAACTATAATACTAACAACACCAAGGGATAAAATATACCAAGGATTCATCGTAAGAATAAATAAAACATCAAAAAATTAAGAACTCCTTACTACCAGATGGAAATACAACCCTTTTGATGAACCAGCGAAAAGACGAGCACTCACGTGCGTTCTTTCCGCTTTTATTATTGCGCTAACGTTTCAAAATCACTAACAGAGTTTTTTTTTATGAAATTTTGATTTGGATTCAAACTAAAAATATAAATGTTTGTTGCTTTCAAGTTATATCAATCCAAACTAATCATGATTATTTTATTTCAATGACACCAACAATATAACAAAAAAATAAAATCTATTTTTTTTAATGACATCAATAACGATCTTTATTATAAAAAAAAGTTGTTTAAGGGTATAATTAGGATAATGGAAAGTAAGTATAAATATACTCATGTAGTTTGTTACACTTTTTAAATGATAAAGGAAAAAAAACTAGACATGTATATATTCATATTGTGTTTGTTAAATTTTTTTAATATTTAAATTTATTCTTATCTATATGTTACATGTGTTATTTGTATTTAAAATTGAGAGTATTTTTGAAAGAAAAAGCCAGCCCAAAAGAGCTGAAAGGGGTTGTTTTCTTTATATATAGTATAGATATAACTCCTCATTACCTCAATGATCAGCAGAAATAGTGATTCTTACGGTTGAATCTCTCCCTAGCCATCTCTCTATGCCTCATTTGCCTCCTTCCCTCTTGAAATTCTGGCGCTCGCTGAACAGATGTCCAGGACAACAAGTTCGACAAGAATGATGTCCTAGACAACATGTACGACAATGCACCACAATAAACAATAAACAACAAATAAACTAAAGTGCAATAAAGAAAGAACACAGAAGATTTGATAACCCAGTTCGGTGCAATGTCACCTACATCTGGAGGCATCCATGCCAAGAAAGGAAATCCACACTCATAGTATTGGTTTGTAGTCTTATGTGACCAAACCTTGTGCACTGCCTTGACACCTAATCACTACCTGTGAATTTCTATCTAAGACACCCCCTAGATATGAGATCTCATCTCACTTTCTCTCAACCACCATCCCCAGTGATTGGCTTAATCACGATTACAATCAAAATAGGTAAACAACTTTAATAAACAAAACTAACTCTTGCAAGATGCACTATAGCGGTTTACAAAAGACAATATTACAACTTAACTAAACAAACCACCTATATGCATCAAAGCAACACATAGAGAGGTATACAAATAACAAAGACAATACATGAAACCCTAAGACTCTTTCTCAATATGAAGGCTTCGATCAATTTTCACAAGGGTTTGAGTCTTCCTTTATATAGCTAGAGTAAGCATGTGTTTTTTCTTCACGGCCTAACACAAATCAGCAAACCAAAACGTATATTCCATCTTCACAATCTTTTAGGAGCAAATATATTATTTCCTAAAATGTTTAGGACATTAACTTAAAAAACACGGCATATCAAAACCAACATGAACAAACTTATAGAAACATACGCCTCTTGGAGCACAAGCTACGAAATCAAATCTTCAAACAAGTTTTCAATGATCTCAGGCAAAAACACAATCTTCCGATTATGTGAAATAAAGTACTTCACCTTAAGCTAAGATGTCGTACTTACATGTCTAGGACATCTGGTACAACATCGTGCTAGAACTTCTTGTTATAACAAAATGCAACTAACACATAATTAAAAACCCAACAATCTCCCCATTTGGTAAAGTTTGGCTAAAGCAATCTTTAACTAGAAAACCAATGTGTGTAGGAGGGAACAAGAACAAACTTCCTTCAAAATCATCTTTTAAAATAAAAACTTCATGAAGGAACAAACACATCTTCAACACTACTTCAAAAATATTCTTCAACGAGAAATAACACATAAATAAAAGCTTCACCATGTCATCAAAGACACTTAATAGTGGAAATAACAACACACCCAGAATTATAACCTCCATACAAAACTTCATACTTATAAGAGAAATAAACTCTACATAATACTTCATGCATAAGGAGAAATAAACTCCACATAATACTTCAAAAAAAATAGAGGGAGAAATAAACTCCACACAAAATAAAGATGTCTAGAAAATCAAGCATAACATCAGACATAACATCATGCATACAAAATCAGAATATAAGTCTAGGTCTTCAACACACACACATGCTAAGAGATATTACTACTACTCCCCCTTTTTAGCATAATTTGACAAACCTCAGATCACATGCATATAAGTAGCAGAAAAATAACAGAAGTACGAAATATTACAAACCATAGCACATAAGTGCACAAAATCCAAAGTTAAGGCTAAAAAAAAAAGCAAATAAAAATCAGAGAAACAAGTTTTCATTGGATTCCTCTTCATTTCCATCCTATCCATCATATGCATCATAATTCTCATCACCCTCATCTTCAGCATTGTCCTCATCATCCTTTTCTTTAGACAAAACCATAATCAGATTATCCACACTTATCTTCCTAGCAGTGCTTGATTTTATAGTCTCGCCAAGAGTCTTGGACACTTCCTGAAGCTAAGAAAGCACAACTTCCTTGGATGAGGAACTCCCAACATCCTTGTTTGTTTGCAGAACATTGTATGGTACATATGTTCCGACAAACAACATGTAGTCAAATGTGATGGGAGAACTCTTCTTGCTAGGCACATCAGCCGAAAAAAGGATATTAGGGTGTTGACTCAGAATCACTTCAGTAATGAAGGACGAGAATGCAATAGGCAACTTCACAGCAAATGAATCACCATGATTCATGGTTTCATCAAACACATAGGAACCAAAATCAAAGTTGGTCTTGGTCCCCATAATGTAGATAACCTTGGCTAGTCTAGTAGAGATACTAGAAGTATGATTGGCTGGTGCCTAGTTAGCAGCTCCAATCCTATTCAAGACAACATACTTCACACTAAACTTTCCACAAGATAATTTACCTTTCTTAGGCCATTACTTCACTTGCCCTACAATTATTTCCTTAGTCACCATGTCAATGGACACATCCTCTTCATCCACAAGCTTCTCAAGGCACATGAAATCATGCTCGGGGCGCCTGTGAGTGTCGTCCCGTGCAGAAATGCATGTTTCTTCGTCCTTTTGGGTGTTTGCTTCCATATAAGATGTCTTGGGACCTGAGAACAAAATTCCTCCCTCTGTAAGGTCTTCTAAGACCTCTTGAATCTTCATTCTTGATCTTCCCAAAGTCTTCACAAGTCCTCAGATATCTTGCTTTGCCGGTTTGCATGATTTCTTTGTGAATTACATCAAAATACCCTAGAATTGCTATATTTCGGGAAGAATAGAATTACATGACTCAAATATAAAGAACATTACAAGTGTCCCTAAATCATAAGCAATTGTTTTAATACTCCTTTATTCTGGATGAAAAACCTACTGAAAATAAGTGAAAAACATGCTAAAAATAACGTAAGATGACCTATCATCAGTGTTTCACTGTCCATCTTACTGCGAGTCCCTTAAAAATAGGTAATTTGACCATTCCATCTAACGTCTTTGACAATTTCAACCTACTTTGAATGATTTAAAAGTGTAAACTTTCATGGGTTTCTTCCTTGGTTATAAAAGGTGACTTCCTCCTTAATACCCATTGCATTATTTTGTCTTTCTTGCCTCTTATTACTCTTGTATTTCCTCTTATTCTCATTTTCTAGAGTTTGGTGATCAGACGAGTAACAGTGGTGTGAGATCCTTACCGTCGATTCTAAGCCATTGTCGGATTACCTTGGCGTTCTTATTTCCTTTTGATGGAGGTACAGAGAATGCAAAGTTAATTAACGGTGGCCTGTGATGATAGGATATTTGATGATATTTTAGCTATGTTTAGTCGTTTTAGTATAGTTTGAGATCATTATAGATATATTTTAGAGGAGTTGCTTATGGTTTAAGGGAAGTTTTATATTGTTTCATTTGAGTCCATGTAATTATATTTCTTCCCAAGACTGGAAACTCCATTGGTGTTTTGAATCATTTTAGTGAGAAATCATGTAAATCGGTAAATCAGACATCATACGGAATTATGGAGGCAAGATTATGAATAGGAATGAAGTTCAAGAAGGTTTTTGAAGGAAATTAAAAAACAACAAATGAAATGAGGGGCTTCCACCCACCATTGGGAGGCAAAGTAGTTCAAACTTTGGCCATTTTAGGCCAAAGCATCAACAATAGCATTGCCTTCCTTGAAAATTTAAGAGCACATTTACGGGGAAGGCTTAAACTATCCCTTGCAAAAAAGAACAATAGCACTTTCATTTAGAAGCTGAATTTTAAACAAACAAGTACTCCATCTACTGTTAATATACAAAGGGATTGCCACATTAGAGGAAATATCATAAACAACAGGTTGAGAATGACTTTATGGCCAAAAGTTCTACCAGTTCATCTCAATAGCTTTCTCAATAGCCTACATAGCTGCACAAACTTCAAAATTTCTAGTCAAATAAAACTAAAACTTTAAGTACATTTAGTAAAATATTCTTGCATTAATATTAATTATCATCTTGAAACAAAAATATTATTAATCATTTTTGTAAATATAATTTATATCTAAATTAATAAGGTTGAACCAAAATAAAAACATTATTTTGTTGATATAAAGCAACAACCGTTTGTTGACCAAACTAAAGTAACGATACAAAATAAAATAAAAGATGAAACTAAAGAAAATTCATAAATATCATATTGATGATAATCATCATACTCTGTCTTATCATAGCTAAGTAATCGCATTGATTTTTTCAGGAATAATATTAATCTGAAATTAAACTCTGAATCTCAATAACACCATTCTTTTCCATTCCACACATTGGACAAGCTTTGAGTGAAGCTTCACACGCTTTGCATGAAGACAGATGCCTACATGGCAGAAATAAGACATCTGAAGAGCTTGTGTTGCATTTTGGACAAAACATAATATTGTTTCCACGTCTAACACGTTTTTCAGTTCTTACTTCCTCATTTTCACCGCAACATGATTTTGCATCATTTTCCATAAACACCCTTGGTTTTTTCTTCTCCTCTTCCAGCTTGTTATGCAGGGTTATTATCATTGCTTCCCTTTCCTTAACTATTTTCTCAAATTCTCTTTTCTCAGCCTCAAATCTTCTTAAGAGATTTTCCATTTCTTGTGCTTTATTTGCAGCTTTTGCAATTTCTTCATTCTTTATTGCCATAATTTGTTGTAAAGCCATTTGTAGCTCCATTTGATGTTTTTGTAATAGCAGGTTCATTTTATCATTCTGTTACCAAAACAAAGTCATTAGAATAGACAAAGCAAAGCAAAACACATTTTAATAAAAGGATAAATAATTAAATGTAGTTATAAATGACACATGAATTGATATCCTCCCAAATATTATATCTCGTAGAGAGTAATACACATTAAATAAAAATATTTTATTTTATTTTGTCAGTCTTTTTCTCGTTCAAAATTTATCTTGTTCAGAAATTATGATACATATAAATTTTAACCTGATTATTGATGACCTGGTTTGTCTCCTGCACTTGTTTCTCAAAAAGAGAATCAAAAGTTGGATAACTTAAGATGCTTGAAGCATGAACATGAGGATTGGAAGTGGGAAGAACATGGCCTTGCCCCTGTTGTTGATGTTGTGGTGGATGATATTGTGGTCGCTGTGGTTCATTATGTTGTGGATGTTGAGATTGTTGTAACTCAGTGAGTCGAACAAGGCGATAGTCATTGATGCTGAATGAAAAGCCATGATTACCATGAGAGTGCGGTTGCATGATGAGAGGATGAGGTTTATTTTGATAGTGATAGTGGTGTGTAAACATACATGTATATATACTTGAAAAATTGTTTAAACAAATAGTAACTCCTAAATATAATAACTTCACAATTCAATTTTTTTAATTTTATTTTTGAATATAAAAACAATTAATGAATGTCAAGTATGTGTCAGGTCATTGGTACTCTACCCGTTTTAAAATGAGTGTCATTTAGCAAAATAAAATTGTTTTAAAATAAATGTCATTCTCACTTTTCAATGCACTATTAATTACTTTTTGCCAATAGTACCCCTTAATTATTACTATGCACACTACTTCCAAAGTACCACATTTTACTTTAACTTATAAGATGGGAAATGCACCACTAGTTAACAAGGCTATTTTAGTAAAAGTGTCATGTATATAGACAACATTATTGCATTTCTTAATATGTGTGTAACAACCTTAAACGATATTCATTTTGAAACAGAGGGAGTAATAGTTTAACATTATAACTTCAAGGGACAAAGTTCAAATCCCCACTTAGACAGTTGTAAAAGCATTAGTTCCACCATTATTAATAATAATGCTCCTTCAACCCACTTAGGTTGGTCTGGTGGTGTTGCCTAGAGATCTTGGAGTGTGTTCCTCGTCAAGGTCTCAAGTTTGATTCTCACCGGTGCCAATTTGGACGGACTAGTTTAGCTTCTTCAAAAAAATAAATAATGCTCCTTCACAAAAAAATCAAAAAATTATTGAGTCAACTTAAATACCATTTAATACACAAAACTAAACGACACATTTTTTTATTGACTAGAAAATAGAAAAGTACAAGAAAATCTGCAAAGGAAAATAAACGAGGAGCCAAAATATTGAGGATATGACTCAATAGTATATCTTGATTTTTTTTTACATATGTTGCTTTTTCTTTATAACTTTATATCTATACCAATATATAAAGGGAATACATCTAAATTTTAGGCGGTATCTTTCCTTTCCAATTTTACCCCTTCATTTAGACTATTTTATAATTTTTATTTAAATAATTAGTTAAAAATTAAGTAAATCCTACTAAAAAGGGAACAATCCACAACAAAAGAGGAACAATCATCAACAATAGAAACCATATTTAACACCTTGAAAAATAATTATTTTGACCTCATATTAAAAAATATTAGGTTTTGGTGTAACATTATTTTTTCTTTCAATTTTACCCTTCACTTCATTTTTTTTTTACTATATTATAATTTATCTTTCATTGCCAATAAAAGCGGAAAGACGGGCACGTTAGTGCCCATCTTGACTCTAGTGATACATAATAACGTTTAATATATTTTTTGTCCCTACAAACTTTTATTCTTCATCTCCATTAAATCTTACTTCTTAGTCCCGATAAAATTATCAAACAATTCGTTAAATATTTTCTCAAAAAAAAGCTCAAGGAATTTATTCAAAGTTTTCATAAATAGAAGAATTAAATTTTGATAACAAGAGGTGAAAGTAAGAAAATCACAATAAATGAGTCAAATTTCATTGAATATAAAAAATACAAAATACCCTCACTTAGGTATGTCAATTTTTTTAATTTAAAATATGAAGTGTTAAATCAAGTCAAAGCGTTATTTATTAGACAAAATGTAGTTCCCGAGAATATACGTTTTTAGGCTTTTGTTCTTTTTCTTCAATATAGTTTTAGTCATTTTATTCATTGCAAATTCATTGTTGTAATTTTTATGTAAAAAAAAGTATTGTTGTAATATTTGTCATATGTTTTCATTATGTAGGTCCCACATAAAATTAGTCGTACCATTTGAATTTCAATTTATTAGAGTGTCTTTTGAGAAATCTGTTGTGACATATTCAATATCAAATCAAACCCTTGGCCATACATATGCTCTATTAGAAGAAGAAAGAATTGCTCATAGAAACTTTGAAGATGCACTCAACAAAGAAGAGATATTTTGGCAAAAGCAAGATTGAACAGGCATTTAGAAGGAGACATGAACACAAAATATTTTCATAGGATAGCTAAAATCAAAACCTCGGCCAAAATGATTACATCCCTACAAGATGGTGAAGATGTGCTCATAGAAAAAACACAAATAGTTGAACATGTGGTATCATATTATAAATCTATTTTTTGCACTAACTTGTTTTGTAGGAACAATTGCTTGCTAAAGAAGTTATCCCTCAAATGGTCAAAGTTGATGTGAATACAATTCTCACCATGCTATCCTCTCGTCAGGAGATTAAAGTTGCAATTTTTTTACTCAATAAAGATAGGGCTCCAGATCTTGATGGATTTGGAGCATACTTTTGTTAATTTTTCCGAGACATAGTCAGAGTGGATCTCATTGAAGCAGTTTTATAGTTTTTCACTTCTAGTTGGATTTTACATGGATTCAACTCCAATATTATTCATTGCTGCCAAAGACTCAATATGTTATTTCAACTGATCAATATAGATCAATAGCAATAGCTAATTTTAAGTTTAAAATTATCTCAAAGATCATTGCAGACATGCTTGCTTAGATAATGCCATCAATCATTTCTCAGGAGAAAATGGGATTCATAAATGATAGAAACATCAAAGTTTGCCTTTGCATTGCCTCTAAAGCTTCAAACTTACTCCACAACGAAGAATATGGAGGAAATCTAGCTCTCAAAATAGACATAACAAAAGCTTTTGACAGGTTGAGGTGGCCATTCTTGCTGAAAGTCTAAGAAGATTTGGATTTAATGATGTCTTTTGTAACTGGATACAAGTGATTTCGAAGTCGGCATTTTAATTTGTTTCTATTAATGGAAAAGAACATGGTTATTTTAATTTCACAAGGGGGGTGAGATAGGGTGACCCTATCACCTCTCTTATTCTACTTGGCAGAAGAGGTTCTCATGAGAAGTATCTCAATGTTGGTGGATGATGATAAGCTAGATCTCATTAAAGGAACAAGGACGCATTAAGGTAGAATCTTACTATTTCTATGTTGATGATTTGATGATTTTTTTCCAAAGGGAAAATAGATGGATTACATGCCCTAAAAGACCTATTCAAGAGATATGCATTGGATTCAGGACAAGTTATTAATAATGGAAAGTCAACAATTTTTTCTACTTCTATAACTTTGTTAGATTTTAAAATTGTCTCTCTTATTTTTTATTACTTGGGAGTCCCAATTTTTAAAGGAAAGCTAAAAGCTTGTTACTTACAACCTATAGTTGATAAAATCAAGTTGAAACTTTCAAATTGGAAGGGAAGTCTTCTCCCCATGGCTTGGAGAGTTCAACTAGTGAGATCGGTGATTCAATTTATGCTTATTTACATTATTTCAATTTATTCTTAGCTTGTATCTCTTCTAAAGGATTTGGAGAAAAGAATCAGAAACTTTCTTTGGAGTGGAGATAATGAGAAAAGGAAAATGGTTACCGAAGGTGAGAAAAACATAAGAAAGGGGGTTAATTGTGTTGGCTTTTTCTGAAGTCTTTTTCTAAGTGTTTGATACTGGTCAGAATCTGAGTGAAGCGGAAATACAGAATACAAATATATATATATATATATATATATATATATATATATATAGAGAGAGAGAGAGAGAGAGAGAGAGGGAGAGAGAGAGAGAGAGCAGACACAAACAATTTTATACTGGTTCCTCCCACAACACAGGAGTAGTCCAATCCCCTTGCATTTCCATGGGATTTTACTACAATTACTCTTGATTGTAGTTGCTCAAGGACTCTTCCAAGAGACTTCCAAAGCTCAAGCACACATGTAAGAGTCTTCTTTTTCTCATAAGGCTCCCCTAAGAGACTTATGTTGCTCTAGGTTTCACCTAGAGACTTGTATTGCTTAATCACAACTAATTAAGACTTCTGGTGCTCAATCACAACTGACTGAGACTTTGATGCTCAAGGTTTCACCAAGAGGGTTATACGCTCAAGCTTAACAAACAAGAGACTTATGTTTGTTTACAACAAATATAAACAAACTTGTTCCTACGCATGATTTAAAAATTTACAGTGTTGACTGAACAAAGCGAACAAACTCTTTTACAACTTCTAGGATTTTTAAGATTACATGAAAATCCTAAGTGTATACACGCTATTTGATTTGGCAGAGTAATGACATGGTTAAAATAGTAGGGTAGTGTTAATCTTCTTCATGATCTTCATTTCCTTATATAGGCATGGATTTGAGAGACGTTGGAGAAGAGTGTCAGCGCATAAAGAGATGTTGAGAAGCTTTAGATCAAGGACTTTGAACCATTGCCGGATATGGATAATTTCGTTGGGTAGTCATTCGAAAATCCTTTGCTGAAACAGGAAGTATTCGTTCATTCTTCTTGCTTATGAAGTCCTTTGTCTGTTTCTACACGTGGTCAGAAGAAGACAAAACTATGCTCAGATCCTTTGATGTGAACAGCTACAGAAGACGACAAAGCTAATATGGAGTCTGGGTCCCTCAAGTGCTTCTCTAGTTAGAAGGTGTTCTGAGTCGGATGGGGTCTTCTATGTCCTGCTAGTACTTCTGATTATGATGATCTCTTCATCTTCTGAAGAGGTGTCCTTGTCTTCTGATCCAATGTGTTGACTTATGGTTGACCATTATTCAGATCTTCTACCGAAGTCTTTGAGCTTCTCTTGTGCTTATGATGCTTTCATACTTGTTCAATACTTGATGGATATATTCTATGATCATGCACACTTGAACAAATATTAGTATGTTCAATTGTTCTTTAATACTTTGTTATCATCAAAACTTTAGAGGAATTGTAAATGACCTTTCTTGTTCCAACAATTACAATCTTTTGGAAAAAGATTTGGAGACCCTATGCAAAAGAAGCTTTGAACATTAGATCTTTTGTTAGCTTGAACAATGCCACCAACTCAAAGTATTATTGGAACTTTCTAAATTCTCATAAATCTTGAGGAATCCTTCTCAAAGATAGAGTTTTTATAAATAAGTCAACCATCAAGCATCATATATTTTCCTCCTTTTGGAGCAGCGTAAAAGAAGAATATTTGGTGATAGTAGAAAATTCTATTTGGCTACCTGGAGATAGTACAAAAATAAACTTCTGGAATGATGCTTGATGTGGTCCCCCTCTAGCTAAAGTTTTCAACATTCCAACAACGATTACCACTTTTCTTTCTTCATAAGTTAGTGATTATATATCCAATAATTAATGGAAGATTCCACAACAGATGATTCAAATATTTCCTAATATTTCTCAGCTTATTCAGACAGTAACCATCACAGTGGAAGCCAAGAAAGATAAGTTATTATGGAAATATTCTACAACAGGTGATTTGTAATTGAAGGAAACATATTATTTTTAACTTGTTTTAAGACTTGTATTGGGCCAAATATATCTGGAGCAAAGATGTCCCTCCCTTAAAATCAGTTTTTTTTATGGAGACTGATGTATTGTAAGGTCCCTATAGATGAGAATCTAATGACAAGGGGTTGCAATATACCGTCAATGTATAGAAATTGCTTTAAGAACACATAAAGTTCCTTCCATTTTTTCATTGATTGTAATTTTGCCATAAAACTATGGCCTTGGTTTGCAAATTCAATCAATTTGGTACTTTAATCTACATTTACTGAAGATTTGTGATATGTGTTGGTCTCCTTAGTGCAAAGTTGTAATTAGACCTGCATTGATTAATCTTCTCAGTCTATATGACGATGCGCTAGAGGGGGGGGGGGGGGGTGTTGAAGTT